>JAEEGK010003432.1_pt1 | contig 39429 bp, 29 predicted proteins | sample 8958771 | NCBI WGS metagenome assembly JAEEGK01 (sample SAMN16246547, study PRJNA631951) | gut metagenome | biome: gut microbiome; feature: rumen; material: SC-attached | host: Bos | place: Iran: Karaj | collected 2018-10
ATAAAGATTATACGCACGCATAGGCGTGTTCTTCTGCGCCATCAGGGAGATGGTGAAGAGGGTGAATATGAAAATCAGAGCTGTGCGTTTCATATTTTTATTTTAAAGTCTGCAAAAATACATTATTTTTTTGGAAAAACAATCAACGTTTTCCCGCATAGAGGTCGTAACGGAGAAATTTACACTCCAAAGCACCATTGAAAAGGGTTGTCTTTTGGGAGGGGTGTAATCCTATATGTTTGATGGCTTGTATGTTAGAGCTGATGAGAAAGGCGGTGCATCCTGCGTAATTATGTTTTAGCGTATCGCCGATTTCTTTATAGAATTCGTCTATCTCTTCCATGTCGAGGCGTTCGCCGTAGGGCGGGTTGAAAATGAGGGTGGCGGGAGTTCGTTTGGGCTGGGTGTCGCGCATGGCTTTTCGGAAGAGGCGGATGAAGTCGCCCAGGCGGGCGGCCTTGACGTTGGCTTCGGCCATGTCGAGGAAGCGTGCGGAGATGTCGGAGCCGTAGAAGTTGGCGGGCACGTCATCGTGGATGTCGGCCTCGTCGGTGACGCGCTGCCACAGTCGGCGGTCGAAGTTTTTCCACCGCTCGAAGCCGTAGTGCTCGCGGAAGAATCCTGCCGGGATGTTGAGGGCCTGCATGGCGGCCTCGATGAGGATGGTGCCGGAGCCGCACATCGGGTCGATGAGGTCGCACTCGCCGTGCCAGCCCGATAGTTTGACCATGGCGGCGGCCACCACCTCGCTGATCTGTGCCGGGTGGGTGGAGACGCGGTATCCGCGCTTGTGCAGCGATTCGCCGGAGCTGTCGAGGAACAGCGCCGCATGGTTGTTGTAGATATGGAGGTGGAACTGCACGTCTGGCGATTCCTTGTCCACCGACGGCCGCTGGTCGAACTTGTCGCGGAAGCGGTCGCAGACGGCGTCCTTGGCCAGCTGCGCGGCGAAAAGCGGTGTGCGGAACATCGAGCCGCTCATAGTGACGCTGAAAGCCAGCGTGTTGTCGGCATCCATCAGCCGTTCGGCGGGAAACTTGAAAATCTGTTCGTAAAACTGCTTGTTGTCGCGGAAGGTGAACTCGTGTACCTGCCACAGGATGCGCAACGCGTAGCGGCAGAAGTAGTTGGCGCGGTACATCATGGCCATATCGCCTTCGAACTCCACGGCTCTTGTGCCGATCTGACAATTGGTGGCCCCTAATGCAGTGAGTTCCTCTTTCAGGATTTCCTCCATGCCGGCATAGGTCTTCGCAACAAATTTTTCTGAATCCATTATGATAAAGATAGATACATTATTTCTTTTCCATGCGGGTGATGAAGTCGCTGGCTTGCTCAAACAGTTTGCTCATCATCTCCGCTTTGTCGCCTGGAGCGAAACGGGCATATTCGCAGTCGTTGAGGGTGGCTGTAAACTGTGCAATATCCTCTTCGCTCATCCCCTTGTCAATAAGTTTGTTGCGTACGGCGTCGATGGAGAGGTCGGAGAGGGGGATGCGGAACTTGTGGCCAAGGTAATCCCAAAGGGCATGCGAAATCTCCTCAAAGAAGGCGGCATCTTGTCCGGCGGCCATCAGCTTGCGGGCTTTTTTGAGACGGCGTGCCGCGATACGGTTGGCATGGCGCACCTTCTTTTGCGTCTTGTCGCCCTTCTTGGAATGGGAACGGATGAATCGGATGATGACCAAGATGAGGATGAGCAGCAGTATCAGGCAGGGAATGAGGATGAAAAGCCACAGGTATTTTGTGAAGAATGCCTTGACGGCACTGCCAAGGTCGGTTGGCTGAACTTCGCCTTCTTTCTTATCGCGCGTCAGGGTCTCGTTCTCACCTTTGACTTCGATGGTATATTTTTCTGTGGTAAGATTTTTGTAGGATTGGCTTTCGGGGTCGAAATAGGTGATGGTGGTGGCGGGGATTTCGTAGGTGCCTTTTTGGCGCGGGATGAGGACGTACTTGAGGATTCGCTTTCCTCCTACGCTGTTGCCGTTGGTGTTAATCTGGTCGTCCACGCTGGGATCGGTAACATCGAAGCCGTTGGGGAAGTTGAAGTCGGGGTTGTCGGCCAGCTGGAGGCTTCCCTTTCCTGAAATGGTGATGGTGAAGTCGATGGCATCGTTGACATTGACTTCTGTTGGTGATAGTTCGGATGACAGGGTGAACTGTCCCACCAATCCGCCGAAATGTGAGCCTTTACCCTGGATAGGCAGCGCTTTCACGTTGAGGTCGATGGCGTTAGACTTGATGGTCTTTTCAGATACATTCTGGAAGAAGCCGCTGCCCGTCACCATCTGCATATCGATGGTGATGGGGGTGATGGTGAGGGAGCCGCTTTTCTGTGGTGCTACGGCAGTCTTGTAGATTTCCCACACGGCGTACCGCTTGCCGTTGATGGTCTCGTACTTGGGCTCCGGAATTTTGTTGGGGTCATCCATCCGATACGACCACAGGTTGTTTTGCTGTGGCCATTTGATGTTGGTGGCCTGCCAGTTGGAGATGTTGTAGGTGTAAAGCCTGTAGGTGACGATGACCGTTTCGCCGTAGTAGGGGTTGCTTTTGGAGGCGGCGGCTTTCACGAACACGTCGTACTGGTTTTGAGTTGTATTGCGCTGAGGTTCACCCCAGAAGTTGCGGAAGAAGCTGTCGAACGGGTCGCTCTGCCGGTTCTGTTGCTGTTGCCGTTGTTGGGTCTGCTGGTCCTCCTTGGTGACTTCGATGGTGACGGCGTTGCTCTTCACTTTCTTTCCACTCGCGTCGCAGGTTACGCCCGGAATGGTCTGGACGCCGGTTTTGGAGGGTTTCAGCGTATAGGTGAAGGTGCGGGTGTAGGAGCTGGTCTGCTGGCCGTTGACGAAACTGATGGACTGTGAGGAGCTGACGGCAGGACCGTTCACTTTGCTGAAGTTGCCGAAGTCGGTGGAGGCCACGTTGCCGTTCTGGTCGAGGGTGACCACGTATTGGAACTGCTGGTTGACGCCCACCTTGGCGGGGGCTTTTGCCGTGCAGTTTTGGGCCAGCATCGGCACTGCCGAACAGAGGAGTATGGTGATGAGGGTGATGAATTTTTTCATGATGGCATCGTTCTACGTTGAGGTTACCAGTCCTTTTCCATGCTTTGTCGCGGGACGGGCACTAACATCTTTTCGCGTTCTTTCTGTATGTCTTTTTCGTTTTGTTTCAGGGCGTTAAGCTGTCGCTCTTGGGCCTTCTGGTCTTCGGTCTTTTTGGGCTGCGGCTGTGAGCCTTCTTTGTTCTGCTGATCTTTCTTATCTTGTTGGTCCCCTTGGCCTTCGCCCTGCTGTTGGTCTTTTTTCTGTTCCTGATTGCCCGACTGGTTCATCTGCTGGCTCTCTTCCTTGCGTTGCTGTTGTTGGTCTTGACCGTTGCCTTCGCCCTGCTGGTTCTGTTGCTGTTGTTGGTCTTGACCTTGACCTTGACCTTGACCTTGCTGTCCTTGTCCCTGACCACCACCGCCTTCAGGAAGTAATTTCTTGGCGTACATGAGGTTGTACTTGGCATCCATGTCGGAGGGATGGAGGCGCAGGCAGTTTTTATAGCATTCGATGGCTTTCTGGTACTCGCTGTAAGCCAGTTGTTTGAGCGAGTCGTTGGACTCATATTCCGCCAGTTGCATGATGTATTGGCCGTTGGCGAGGTGGCTGTTGCCGGTGTTGTAGTGGGTGTTGGCGTTGAAGGTCTTGCCGTTGTTGAATTGCAGCAGCGAGTCGGTGAGGCGGGGGATGGAGTCGTAGTTGCCGATGCGGTAGTTGGCGGCGATTTGGTTGAAGAGGGCCTTGTCGGCGAATTGTGGGAGGGTGTCAGGGATGGTTTGGTAGATGCGGAGGGCTTGGTGGTAGAGGCTGTCGGCTTGTTCGGGCAGGTCGTAGGGCTGGTGGTCGGGGTTGAGAGAGTCGGCGGTGGCGAACATCGTGTTGGCGGCGCCGAGCAGGGGGTTGGTCTGTTCGATGGTACGATGGCGGCAGGAGGTGAGGAGGAGGGTGGCGACGAGCAGGAGGAGCGGGGCCGTGCGGCGGCGACGGCGGGTGGGTTTCGCGGCAAGGAGGAATCCGTCGATGGCCAGTAGGAGCAGCCCGGCGGCCAACGGATATTGGAACTGTGATTCGTAGGTGGTGAGTTTCACCTTGCCGAAGTCGCTCTTGGCCATCTGGTCGAGGGATTCGAAAATGGCCTCAAAGCTGGAGTGTACGTTTTCGGCATGGATATATTCACCACCACCTTCTTGTGCTATATCTTTGAGTATCTTTTCGTTGAGTTTAGTCACCACGGGGCGCCCGTCGCGGTCGCGTTTCACATCCTTGCCGTCAGGGATGGTGGCTCCGTTGGGGGTGCCGATGCCGATGGTGAAGATGAGGATGCCGTGTTCGTGCAGCTTGCGGGCGGCGGCGAGGGCATCTTCCGCGTGGTCCTCGCCATCGGAGATGAGGATGATGGCTTTCTGGACGAGGGTGGAGGTGTCGCCGGACGGTTGCTCTTCGTCATCTTCCAACGAGATGCCCAAGGCAGCGGCGGAGCGGTACAAGGCTTCGGAGAGGTCGGTGCCCTGTGTGGATAATTTGCTGGTGTTGAGTAGGTTGATGGAGTTTTTGGCGAACTCGTAGTCGGTGGTGGCGGGGAGGGCCACTTCGGCGGTGCCGGCAAAGACCACAGCCCCCACGCGGTTGCCATTCATCTTGTTGATACAATGGTTGATGGCCATCTTGCAGGCTTCCAGACGGGTGGGCTTCACATCCTGCGCATCCATGCTTTTCGACACATCAAGGCAGAAAAGCACATCCACACCGCTGCGGGTGGCGGAGATCTCCTTGCCCGGTGTGCGTGGGTTGGCGGCTGCGAGGATGAAAAAGGCTAAGGCCATCATGCAGAGACCGAACTTGATGTGAGGCATCGCCTTGCGGCGGTTGAGCTGCAGACGGGCTAATAGCGGGGCATCAATATTTTTGAGGAATCGTTTACGGTCGATGAAAAGCAGAATTACATAACCTGCCACCAGTACGAGAATGATGAATAGGAGATATAGAAGTTTCTGATTTTCAAATACTAACATAAAATATTTCTTTATATTTTAAGGATGCAAATTTACGCGTTTTTCCCGAATTATTTTCTTGCTAAATAAATTTTCTGAACTATCTTGAAAAAATGCCGTATTTTTGCAGCCGTTATGACCTTTCAGCAATTCCATCAGCAATTTTCATCCTTCGGATGTGTTACGACCGAACAACTTCGTGAGGCCGATTGCGCTTTCGACAAAAACAGCCTTACGCGATGGTGCCAGAATGGTTATTTGGTGAAGGTGAGAAATGGGCTTTATCTTTTTCCCGAATTTTTAGAAAATAGTGAATTTCAATATTTTATTGCAAATTCTATCTATCCAGATTCTTACGTCAGCCTTCATTCGGCCCTGACCTATCACGGCTATCTTCCCAACCCACTTTCGCCCCAGTTGAGCAGTATAACGATTCATAAAACCAAGGAATTTCGTAATATTCTGGGGAATTTTGACTATAGGAAAGTGAAATCGGAACTGTTTTTTGGTTATGAAGAGATAGGGGAGAAGCCCTTTTCGTTTTTGATGGCCACTCCCGAGAAGGCCTTGCTTGACCTTTTTTATCTTTTCCCCATCTATTATGATACGGAACAAAAGTTGCGTAATTTTGCCATTGATGAGCGAAAAATTTTCGAAAATTGGGATAGTCGATTAATGTATGAATATTTGCAATTGTTTGAAAATCAGGCGTTAGAAAACAGAGTTTCGATTTTTGCCAAAATGTACGGACTATAAATCGGGCAGTTTTCATCACTTTTTCTGTTTTAAAGGGTGTAACTTTTTTCAAAAAAATGCGTATTTTTGCCGCGTAATTGTAAACATAGTACGAATGTAGGATTTAGTTTTGTCCTTAAATAGGAAAGGAGGTGAAATAATGGTGGATACGATTAGTTTCGGTATGCTGAAATGGCATCATATCACGAATCCCACTGTGGAAGATATGGATTTTTTGAAGAACAACTTCCATTTTCACCCTCTGGACATTGAAGACTGCTACAGTTTCGTACAGCGCCCAAAGATAGACGTTTACGACGATTATTATTTCCTAGTGCTTCATTTCCCGATTCTTGATGCTCGCACCAATTTGGTGAGAACCGAGGAAACCAAGATCTTCTGGGGCCATGATTTCATCATCACGGTGGGCAATTCGCACTATGTGGTGCAGGATTTGTTCAACCTGACGAAGATGGACCCCGAGGAAATGGAGGAGGATGAGCAGATTGGCGGTACCAGCGACGGTATTTTGTATAAAGTGCTGTATCGCATGATGAAAGAGACCTTTTTGTTGGTGGAGAAGTTGGGCACCGAACTGGAGGCCATCAACCGCGATTTGTTTAGCAGAAAGTCGGAAAAGACCATCGAAAGGATGTCGATTTTCCGCAAAAATATCATCCAGTTGAATACCATGTTCAAACCGCAACTGCGTCTGTTCCACCTGTTTGAGTCTGGCGATGTGAAAGGTTATGTGGAGGACATGGAGGACTACTGGGGTAATATCCTCGACTTTTACCAGAAGATGTGGGATATGGTGGATGACTATGGCGAGTTGGTGGCCGGTCTGTCCAGTACTTTTGATTCGTTACAGACCAACCGTACCAACGAGATTATGCGCGTGCTGACCATCATCTCCACGATCGTGCTGCCGTTGACCTTCTTCACGGGTTTGTATGGTATGAACGTAGGGCTGCCATTTGCCGACAAGGCATGGGCGTTCTGGGGCGTACTGGTGGTATGTGTGGTGACCGTGGTGGTGCTGTTGATTTTCTTTAAGCGGAAACGCTGGATGTGAGCGTTTTGCAGCTGTATTTAAAGCAGGTCAAATCCCACGCGTTGTATTTTTTCCAGATTGTCGATTTTATGTAACTGCTCAATCAATTCGTTGAGCGACTTGGCATTTTCGATGTAGAGCATCAGTTCGCCGGTGAACACGCCGTTTTTGGAGGCGATGTTGAGCGAGCGGATGTTGAGGTTGTGTTGTACGGAGATGATGTCGATGATCTCCTTGATCATGCCTTTTCGGTCGAATCCCTCCATGCGAACACCTGACAAGAATGTGATTTCCTGGTCTTTACGCCATTTTGCCTTGATGATACGGTTGCCGAATTTCGACATCTGTTCGATGGCTTCCGGGCAGTTGGTGCGGTGTACGATGATTTCGTCGCTCGAGATCTGGAAGCCTACCACCTGGTCGCCGGGGATGGGCTTGCAGCAGGGCGCAATGATGTGTTTGATTTTTTCGGAGGAAGACTCGTCGAGCATGAAGATTTCTGGATTCTTCTCCAACTCTTCATCCAGAAGTTTGTCGAGTGACTTCTTGGAAAGCTCGTCGCTGATGTTGCGCTGGAAACTCTCGAGGTTTTTGTTTTTGGCATCGGAGATGATCTGTTGGATTCTCTCTTTCGACATTTTGCCCGATGCGATATATTTGTAGAACTCGTATTCGGAGCGTATCTTGGTGGCTGCCCGCACTTTGCCCTTGTTGGCATCGTTGCACTCAAAGCCCAACTCTTGGAAGTAGTTGTTGAGGATGCGTTCCCCCTCTTCCTTGTATTTCTTTTGTTCGAGGCGGATGGCCTCCTTGATGCACTCTTTGGCGCGGGTGGTTTTCACGAAGTCGAACCACTCTACGGTGGGGTATTGGTTCTTGGAGGTGATGATTTCGAGCTGGTCGCCGTTTTTCAGCACGTAGTTACGGGGCACGATTTCGGCGTTGACCTTGCCGCCGAGGCACTTGTTGCCGAGGTTGCTATGGAGGTCGTAGGCGAAGTCGAGCACGGTGGAGCCGGCCGGCAGGGTGCGCATGTCGCCTTTCGGGGTAAATACGAAGACCTCTTTGAGACCGAGGTTGAGTTTGATTTCGTTGAGGAAGTCGAGGGCGGTGCTGTCGTCGCTCTTGAGGATTTCACGGATTTTGGTGAGCCACTCTTCCACGCGGTTGTCGTACTCTTGCGGGGTGCGGTCGGCTTCTTTATATTTATAGTGTGCGGCGATACCTCGTTCGGCAATCTCGTCCATACGGTGCGAGCGTATCTGTACTTCTATCCACTTGCCGCTCTTGCTCATCACGGTGGTGTGGAGGGCCTGGTAGCCGTTGGGTTTCGGGTTCGAGAGGAAGTCGCGGATACGGTCGGGCTTATTGTGTGGGTATATCTTACTGACAATCCGGAAGATATCCCAGCACCGCTTGATTTCGTCCTGCGGTTCGGCTTCGAAGACAAACCGTACGGCGAACACATCGTATACGCCTTCGAAGTCGCATTTCTGGCGTTCCATTTTCTGGAAGATGGAGCAGATGGATTTGGTGCGGCCTGAAACGGTGGCCTCAATGCCTTCTGCCTTGAGTTGCTCTTCGATGGGGGTGATGAAGTCCTTGATCAACGTCTCACGGTTTTTCTCGGTGTCTTTCAGTTTGTTATAGATCATGCGGTAGTTGTTGGGGTCGGTATATCGCATGGCATAGTCTTCGAGTTCGCTCTTGATGTTGTACAGACCGAGACGGTGGGCGATGGGGACGTAGAAATAGGTGGTTTCGGAGGATATTTTCCACTGTTTTTCGGGCGGCATGGCGTCGAGGGTGCGCATATTGTGCAGGCGGTCGGCGAGTTTGATGAGGATGACGCGCACATCTTCCGACATGGAGAGGCATATCTTTTTGAAGGTCTCTGCCTGGATGGATTCGTTCTGGCTGAAGGGGAGGTTCTCGATTTTGGTGAGGCCGTCGATGATGCGGGCCACCTTGTCGCCGAACATCTCATTGATATCCTCGAGGGTGTAGTCGGTGTCTTCCACCACGTCGTGCAGCAGGGAGCACACCACGGAGGTGGTGCCGAGGTTGATGTCCTTCACCACGATTTTTGCCACGGCTAGCGGATGGTAGATGTAGGGTTCGCCACTTTTGCGGCGCATGTCTTTGTGGGCCTTGACGGCGAGGGCCATGGCTTTGTGGATGGTGTTGCGTTGCTGCAGGGTGGTCTTGTCCCAGATCAGGTTAAGCAGTTCGCGGTATTTGTTGAGGATGGTTTTACGCTCAAGTTCGGCGTCGGGGATATAAGGTTCCATGGTTATTGGGGTTGGATTTTCGATGATTTCTGATGTTGTTTTTCACTGCATACGGTTGTCAGTCCGCACTCGTCGCACTTGGGGTTGCGGGCGGTGCATACGTACCGTCCGTGCAGGATGAGCCAGTGGTGGGCGATGGGGATGGTTTCTGGCGGGAAGTGGGCGGTGAGCTGTTTCTCGACCTCCAGCGGGGTGTTGGCGTTGCGGACGATGCCGAGGCGGTGTGCCACGCGGAACACGTGGGTATCGACGGCCATGGCGGGCTGGTCATACACGATGGCGAGGATGACGTTGGCGGTCTTGCGCCCCACGCCCGGCAGGCGCGTCAGCTCTTCCATGGTGGACGGCACCTGTCCGTTGAAGTCCGACACCAACATCTTGGCCAGACCGCTCAGGTGTTTGGCTTTGTTGTTGGGATAGGAGACCGATTTAATCAGCTCGTAGATTTCCGACACTTCCGCTTTCGCCATCGCCTCGGGTGTCGGAAACTGGGCGCACAATCCTTTGGTGACGATGTTCACCCGCTTGTCGGTACACTGGGCCGACAGCACCACGGCCACGATGAGCTCGAAGCTGTTGCGAAACTCCAGTTCCGAGGCGGCATCAGGGTTGTGCTCGGCGAAGTACTGGATCAGGAACTGGTATTTTTCTTTGAGGGGCATGGTTCTTTTATTCATCTTAACCGCGAATTGCGCAAGTTGACGCGGATTTGTTTTATATCTTATTCTGAGTGCCTTTCGTTGAGATGGCGAGAAGTCCGATGAAGGTGAGGAGGCCGTTGACAATCAGCAGTTCGAAGCCGAATTTATAGCCCCACAGCAGTTGTTCGGAGAAACGGTTGAGCAGCAGGCAGAGGATAGGGGAGAGGATGGCGATGACGGGCACGAGGGCGGGAATCTTGATGTTTCTTTTGGTGAAAATGCTGAAAACGAACATGCCGAGGATGGGGCCGTAGGTGTAGCTGGCCACATTGAAGATGATGGTAATCAGTGAGTTGTTGTGGTAGTTGGAGAAGATGATGATGGTGATGAGGAAGAGGATGGCGATGCCGACGTGGATGAGGCGGCGGATGCGGGTTTGGCGTTTCGGGTCGGAGGTGATTTGGTTGAGATGGATGAGGTCGTAGCACACAGAGGTGGTGAGGGCGGTGAGGGTGCCGTCGGCGCTGGAGTAGCCGGCTGAGATAAGTCCAATGGTGAAGATGAGGGCAGTGGCTACGCCGAGGTGGTTGAAGGCGATCTCCGGATAGATTTTGTCGGTCTTGTGCGCGGCGATGATGTCGGTGAGGTCGATACCTTTGTTTTGGGCGTAGATGAGCAGCAGACCGCCGAGGAAGAGGAAGAGTGCGTTAGCCACTACGAGGATTCCCGAGAAGGTGAGCATGTTGCGTTGCGCGTCTTTCAAGTTCTTGCAGGTCAGGTTCTTTTGCATCATATCTTGGTCGAGGCCGGTCATCACGATGGTGATGAACATGCCGCTGATGATCTGTTTGACGAAGAAGTTGGACTGGTGCCAGTCGGTCTCGAAGAGTTGGGTGTGGCCGCCGGCCTTCATCTGGTGCCAGATATCGGAGAAGGGCATGCCTAACTGTTTGATGATGATGGTGATGGTGAGGATGAGGGCGGTGAGCATGAAGGTGGTTTGCAGGGTGTCGGTCCACACCACGGTCTTGATGCCGCCGCGGAAGGTATAGAGCAGGATGATGATGACCATGCCGGTAGCGGTGAGCCAGATGGGGATGCCCATCGCGTCGAAGACGAAAGTTTGGAGCACAAAAATGACGAGGTACATGCGCAGGGCGGAGCCGAGCAGGCGCGACAGGATGAAGAAGATGGAGCCGGTTTTGTGGGCGGAACCTCCCATGCGGTGCTCGAGGATCTCGTATACCGAGGTGACATTTTGTTTATAGTATATGGGCAGCAGCACGTAGGCGATGGTGATGTAGCCGAGGATGTAGCCGAGCACGATGCCGAAGTAGGTGAAGTGGATGTTGGCCACGTCGCCAGGCACCGACATGAAGGTGACGCCCGACAGCGAAGCGCCGATCATGCCGTAGGCCACCACAAACCACGGCGACTTGCGGTTGCCGGTGAAGTAGCTGGCATTGTCGGCCTTGCGGGCGGAGAACCACATGACGACAAACAGCAGGATGGTGTAGGCTGCGAAGAAAAAGAGAATCAGGTTTCCCATGCCAAATTGGTTATCAATACGCTGCAAAGGTACGTGTTTTTTCTCAATTTTGATGTGATTTGTCCGAAAATTTATGCACAATCTAATGTGATTAATATGGAATAGCGGTGGTAAAGGATGGGGATGAAAAGATTAATTATTTTTTAATCAGAGATTTATCTTGAATAAAAATTTTTTTGCAGAAAAGTGTGCCATCAAATAAAAAAATTGTATTTTTGCAGCCTCGAAAACGATGGACGTTATTTGAAATCGAACTCAGCACAGGCCGATATAGCTCAGTTGGTAGAGCAGCTGATTTGTAATCAGCCGGTCGCCGGTTCGAGTCCGTCTATCGGCTCGCCGGGGGGGTACCAGAGCGGTCAAATGGGGCAGACTGTAAATCTGTTGGCTTAGCCTTCGGAGGTTCGAATCCTCCCCCCCCCACCACCCTGCGGTAGTAGCTCATTTGGTAGAGCGGCAGCCTTCCAAGCTGCAGGTAGCGGGTTCGAGACCCGTCTACCGCTCCACAGAACAAGAATCAAGCACCTTATTTCGATAAGGTGCTTTTTTTTGTATCACGCAGATACTTAAGGGCTATTCTGTGGGCATAAAGGTCTGAAAATTTCCGTTAGTTATTCCGAAAACCGCTTCATCACCATGTCGGCGTAGGTCTTCGAAAGCGGGATACGGGTGCTGCCCGACTCGTCGAAAGAGATGTATAATCCCTCTTTATCTCGACTTATGATGTTGACTTTCTGTAAGTTGACCATATAGGAACGATGACAGCGCGCAAAACCGTACTGCGCCAATTCATCCTCCATGGCCTTGAGTTTGTTGCGCAACATGGCCGTGCTGTTTTTTCCATTATCTATATAATGTATCTTTACATAATTGTCGTCAGACTCCAGATAAAGGATGGTGCTGCGCTTGATGGAAAGCCGCAATTTCCCCTTTTCATCCATAAAATTGATGACCTCGTCAGCTTCTCTTCCCACATGGCTCTCTCGAAAATGGCGGCTTTGCAACTCTCTGATTTTTATTTCTTTAGTCTTTAATCCAATAAAAAGATAGGAGATAAGATACGGAATGACGAGTATAGTAGGTATAAAAATGAGGGTTTTTTGGAAGATGATCTGCGCCGGACGCGCATCGTGCAAAACAATCTTGGAGATAAAAAGATAAAGGATGGCAATGATGAAGATTTCAGCGAAGAGCCAAAGCACGTAGGCAAGGATGGAAAGCAGCTTTTTCCTATTGACGAAGTGCATGATGATGCGGCTGATGATCATCACCACCACACCCCCGAGGATGACACAGGTGGAATAGAAGGAGGTGGCTTGGTATTGACTGTCGTTGAACCAGCCGGCATCCCTGAAGGGTGTATATACGTTGACGAAAAATAGCGAGAAAAAGGTCACAAACATCAAAAGATAGACGTTGGTGGTCTTCTTGGCCAAATATTCGGGTATTCTTTTGTTCATTTTCGCCCCATTTTTTGTGGGGTGCAAAATTACACAAATTATTTTTCACCACATCCATCAAAATTTCACCCCATATTTTAAAATTTCACCCCACAAAATGGGTGTAAGTACCTTTTTTTCAATATGAATGAAAAAATGATGTTCTTTTGCCGCCGAAAAACCTAAACCTTTTACCATGTTAGAAAATAGAAACAAAGTGGCGGTCAGATACCGCAATACCGATTATACCTATGAGCAGCTTTTGAAGTTCTCTGAATGCTATGCACGGCACTTTGCCACCCTGCCGAATGTTGACAAGGTGGCCATTTTCGCCGAGAACTCCCCCGAATGGATCTTCGCTTTCTATGGGGCCGTGCGCAACGGTAGCGTGGTGGTGCCCATCGATGTGCTCTCCATCCCGAAAGAAATCGCCTACATCCTCAACGACTGTCGTCCCGAGATCGTCTTCACCTCATCTTCAAAGAAAAATACGTTGGAACAGGCCATCGCTATGGTGGATGACTACCAGTGTGCAGTCGTCGTCAGCGAGGATGTGGACGTCTCGTGTATTGCTGAATTGCCCGCATCGCCGATTGAAAATCGTCCGCTCAGCGACACCCTGCTCATTATCTACACTTCCGGCACCACGGGCAGTCCGAAAGGGGTGATGCTCAGCACTCGCAACGTATTATATAATGTAGATGCGGTATCGAAAGAGGTGCCTATCTTTACCGCCAATCGCAACGTAATGATTCTCTTGCCGTTGCATCATGCCTTCCCGCTGATGGGGTCGCTCATCGCTCCGCTCTATGTGGGTGGCACGGTCTGTATCGCCGATGGCATGAACGCCGAGAGCATCCTTTCAACGCTGAACAACGGCAAGGTCAGCATCATCATTGGGGTGCCGCGTCTGTACGACATGTTGGCCAAAGGTATGATGGCGAAGGTGAATGCCCATCCGCTGGCGCGCCTCATCTACAAAACCGCCCGCTTCGTCGGCAGCCGCTGGTTGTCGAAGGTGCTTTTCCGCAGCGTGCATCAGAAGTTCGGCGGCCACATCGACTATCTGGTCTCGGGAGGCGCTGCCTTATCTGATAGTACCGCCGAGGTGTTCAAAACCTTTGGTTTCTACGTGCTGGAAGGCTACGGCATGACCGAAACCGCCCCGATGATCAGCTTCACCCGTCCCGGTGAGCGCAAAATCGGCTTTGTGGGCCGTCCGCTTCCGGGCATACGGGTGCGCATCGACGAGCAAGGGGAGGTGTGCGTGAAGGGCGACAATGTGATGGAAGGCTACTACCACCGTCCCGAAGAAACCGCTGCCATCCTCCGTGACGGCTGGCTGCATACCGGCGACATCGGAATCCTCAGCAAGCACGGACTGAAACTGACAGGCCGCCTCAAAGACATCATCGTCACCCCTAACGGCAAGAATATCAATCCCGAAAACATGGAGGCCGAAATGGTGGCCTTCTCCGAGATGTTCAAGGAGGTGGGTATTTTTATGGAAGGCGGTATCCTACAGGCGATTATCCGTCCCGAGATGTCGGCCCTGCGCGACAAGTACGTGGAAAACCTCCATGAGGTGCTGAAGGATGTGGTGGCCGATTTCAACCAGACGCAGGCCTCCTACAAGCGCATCCAGCGCTTCCATGTTGTGTCGTGCGAACTGCCCAAGACGCGCCTCGGCAAGGTACAGCATTTTATGCTTTCCTCGCTGATGGAAGAGGTGGGCAAGTCGCGTCAAGAGGACGAGATGGAGAATCCTTCCCAGATTTATCTCATCCTTAAAAAATATCTCGAAACCGAAACCAACCGTACGGTTCATCCGCACGACCATTTCGAAATCGATCTCGCCATGGACTCGCTCTCCCGTGTGGCGCTGATGGCTTTTATCTACTCTAATTTTGGGGTGCAAATCGATGAGGTGAAGATGGACGAACTCAACAACTTGTCGGTCCTTGCCGAATACTTGGAGCAGCACGTTTCCGACGAGCAGATTTCGCAGGAGGTGGTGTCATGGGAAAGCATATTATTGGGCAATATCGCTGATATACAGCTGCCTAATCCGGGCTTTGTTCAGCTCATCACCCGTACGGTGTGCGACTTCTTGGTGCGTGTTTTCTGTCGCTGCAAGTCGAAAGGACAGGAGAACATCCCCGATGAGGCCTGCATCATCGTGGCCAACCACCGCAGCGCCCTCGACGGCGTGTTCATCACCTCGCAGATGCGGCTCTTTTCCGCCAGAAAAACCTTCATCTTTGCTAAAGCCAAGCATTGGAAAAGCCGGTTTGCCCGCTTTATGGCTAAGGAAAATAATGTGATTCTAATGGATATCAACAAGAACCTCACCGAGTCGCTCCGCCAGATGGCGGCCGCCCTGCGGAAAGGCAAGAAGGTGATCATCTTCCCCGAAGGGATGCGCTCGAAAGACAACCGTCTGCACGAGTTCCGCGACACTTTCGCCATCTTAAGTCGTACGCTGAACGTGCCGATTGTGCCGGTGGCGATAGAAGGCTCCGAAAGTGCGGTGTATGACCACATTGCGTTGCCGCGCTTCCAAAATAGGGTGGATGTGAAATTCATGAAGCCCATCTATCCGACTGGGAGTAAGAGTGCCAAAGTTCTGAAAGATAGGGTGTTTAGACTCTTTAAGGATGTCTTGGAGACGGGAAGAAGGTAGGCATTTGAGATGAGGGGAACTTACTCCCACTCGATGGTCGCCGGCGGTTTCGAGCTGATGTCGTAGACCACTCTGTTGATGCCGCGCACCTTGTTGATGATTTCGTTGGAGATGGCGCGCAGGAAGTCGTTAGGCAGGTCGGCCCAGTCGGCTGTCATGCCGTCGGTGGAGGTGACGGCGCGCAGGGCCACGGCATTCTCGTAGGTGCGCTCGTCGCCCATGACACCCACCGAGCGGATGGGCAGCAGGATGACACCCGCCTGCCACACCTGATCATATAATTTATGTTTCCGCAATCCGTTGATGAAGATGTCGTCGGCCTCCTGCAGGATTCGCACCTTCTCGGGCGTGATGTCGCCAAGGATGCGCACGCCGAGTCCGGGTCCCGGGAAGGGATGGCGCGTGATGAACGATTCAGGGATGCCCATTTCTCGTCCCACCTGCCGCACCTCGTCCTTGAAGAGCAGCTTCAGCGGTTCTACCACTTGCATGTGCATGCGTTCGGGCAGGCCGCCCACGTTGTGGTGCGACTTGATGACCATGCCGGTGATGGAGAGCGATTCGATGCGGTCGGGATAGATGGTACCCTGCGCCAGCCACTTGATATTATCCAACTTACGGGCCTCTTCCTCGAACACTTCGATGAAGCCGGCCCCGATGATCTTGCGCTTCTTCTCGGGATCGGTCACGCCGCGAAGAGCGTCGTAGAAACGCTGGGAGGCGTTTACGCCTTTGATGTTGAGTCCTAAGGTTTTGTACTGCTCCAACACGGAGGTGAACTCGTCTTTGCGCAGCAAGCCGTTATCCACGAAGATGCAGTTGAGTTGCTTGCCGATAGCTTTGTTGAGCAGCACGGCCGCCACGGTGGAATCGACACCGCCGGAAAGGCCGAGCACCACATTGTCGCTGCCGACCTCCTCGCGCAGTTCGCGCACGGTGCTTTCGATGAACGATTCGGGGGTCCAGTCCTGCTTGCAACCGCAGATGGTCTGCACAAAGTTGCGCAGGATGGTGGTGCCGTCGGTGGAGTGATAGACTTCAGGGTGGAATTGCACCGCCCAAGTGGGTTCCTCCAGAATGTGGTAAGCTGCCACTTTCACCTCCTTACTGCTGGCGATAATATGGTAGTTGTCAGGAAGTTGCAGGATAGTATCGCCGTGCGACATCCACACCTGGCTCTCTTGCGGAACGCCTTTCAGCAGCACATCGTCGGCCTCCACGAAGGCGAGGTGGGCGCGGCCGTACTCACGGGTGGAGCTTGCCCCGACAACACCGCCGCCAACTTGCGCCAAATACTGCGCACCGTAGCAGATGCCGAGCAGCGGATAGTGGCCTCTGATTTCCGACAAATCGGGTTTGAAGGCGTTGGCATCGTTCACCGAGAACGGACTTCCGGAAAGGATAACGCCCTTGATGTCAGGGTCTCCGAACGGGAACTTGTTGTAAGGTAGGATTTCGCAATAGGTGTTCAGCTCGCGGATGCGACGCGCAATGAGCTGCGTGTACTGGGAACCGAAGTCTAAAATAATGATTTTCTCCATCGTTATATTTTCCAAAAATGAGGTGCAAAAATACAAAAAAAGGCGGTGCAATTTGTAAGCACCGCCTAATTTTCTTAGAATTGACTATTAATGTTGCATCGTGGTCGGATGCATGTCAGCACGGGTGTAGATTTCGGGTTTGAAGTATTTCTTCATGAACTCGACCATCTCTTTCTTAGTGACCGAATTGACAATATTATCGTATTCGGAAGGATTGACAATAGGATCGTCTTGGGTGACCTTTCCGCTGATGAAGCTGAGCCAGAAGCGGTTGGTTTGGATGTTCTTGGCGCGGGTGCTGAGCATCTGCTTCTTCACCAGTTCCATCGTTTTCTTATCCGGACCTTTGGCCTTGAAGTCGTTGAGAATCTTCAAGCTGGCATCGGCGAGTTTGTCGGTTTTCACAGGATCGCAACCCAGGAGAATCATCAAGGTCATCTCAGGATGAGGGAGTTTGCTGGCGCCCATCTGCACCATCGGGGAATAGACATCGCCCATCTTTTCACGCACGATGCGCACAAATTGGATGTCCAAAGCCTCACCGATCATGTCGGCGATGATGGAGTTGCGGTAATTCCAGTCAATCGGGTTGGTGATATACATGCCCATCCAACCTTGTTCCTCAGTACCGGCATAAACGGTTTGCGTGGTGGCCTTGTCGGGACGCGGTTTCAAGACGCTGAGGTTGTAGTTCTCTTTCTTCTTCACATCGGTCTTCATAGAACCGAGATAGAGTTCAACGAATTCTTTCATTTCCTTTTCATCGTAGTTGCCCACGAAGAAGAAGTTGAAATCGGCGGGATTGGAGAAACGCTCTTTGTAAATTTCAACGGCGCGGTCGAAGTTCGCTTGGCTCAGATATTCGTCATCGTAGGAGAACATCTGTTTCATGTAAGGATCGTAATTATAGGCTGCTTCCAGGAATTTGCCTAAATACTTGTACATCGGCTGTGCGGTGATCATCTTGAGTTGCTCTTTCGTCTCCTGCATCACCAATTCGAAAGCGTTCGGGTCGATACGCGGGTTGGTGAAGAAAGCATTGAGATACTGGAAGAAGAACTCCAAGTCTTTCGGAGAAGATGAGCCAGAAAAACCTTCGCTTAAGAGATTGATGTTAGGAGAAACACCCACGTTTTTACCTTTCATCTTTTTCATCAAAGAATTGTAGTCAATATCAGCGATACCGCCACGGTCGATGATTTCGGCGGCGAAGTCGGCGGAAGCAAGATCCTTTACACCATAAAGCGATTTACCGCCCTTACTGCTGGCACTGAAGAGGATTTCATCGTTCTTATAGTCGGTTTTCTTCAGATAGACAGTGATACCGTTGGAGAGAGTCCACTTTTCGGCATCCACGGCCTCGATTTTTTCCACCGAGGTGATTTTGCCGGGCTTCAGGGATCCCTTTTCCAAAATTTCCTGATCCTTGTAAGTGTCCACGTATGGTTTCACATTGGCTAACGATTTGTCTTTCAAAATAGAGAGAATTTCATCTTTAGACGGGACTTTCACATCGTCTTTTTCGGGAGCGGTGATGATGGCCACCATATTGTCTTCCGTCACCCAATTCTTTGCAAGGGCATTGACTTCCTCTAAAGTGATGCCTTCGATCAGCTTCTTGGCGTAGGTGTTCTCACGTTTTGCACCCGGGATGGGGTCTTGACGCAGGAAGTTGTTGATGTATTGGCTGGCGAAACGGGCGGATTCAGTCTTATCGACCTCCTTGGCTGCCTTGTCGTATCTTTCCAACAATTCCTCCTTGGCACGGTCGAGTTCGGTCTGCAAGAAACCGTATTTCAACACGCGGTAGTCTTCTTGCATGAGCACTTGCAGTGCTTCAGGAATGCGATTCTCCTTGGCCATAGCCATGGAAGCGTACGCATCCGTGTTGCCAATGAAGTCGCCATAGCCGGCACCGGCACCGATGAAAGGACATTTCGGATCTTGAGTCATCTCCTCAAGACGGGCGTCAAACATAGCGTTGTAGAGATCGATGCAGAGTTGCTGGCGGAAATCACCAATGGTCTTCATCGGGGTGTGTTTGTGCTTGCGGATGAGCTCCACTTGGCTACCCGTTGCTTCCTTATCGGTACAAACAGCCACAAGCGGCTCCTTATTGGCACCAATGCCGTAAATCTCTTTCTTGCGAGGGTTCTGTTTGGCGGGGATGTTGCCGAACATCGTCTTGATTTTCTGCTCCACCGTATTCACATCAATGTCACCAACCACGATAACGGCCTGCAAATCAGGACGGTACCAATCGTGATAAAAATCTTTAATCACTTGGTAATCAAAAGTTTGCAGAATATCGAGCTTACCGATGGGCATACGGTCGGCGTAACGGGAGTCCTTCATGAGGATAGGCCAGTACTCTTTGCGCATACGGTCGTCGGCACCGAGACCGAGGCGGTATTCCTCGATGATGACACCGCGCTCTTCGTCAATCTCCTTGTTGTCATAAAGCAGGCCGGCTGCCCAGCCACGGAGAATCTTGAGACCGAGGTCAATGTTGTTGGGATCGTCGAGCGGCATGGGGATCATATAGACCGTCTCGTCGAAACTGGTGTAAGCGTTGAGGTCGGCACCGAACACCACACCCTTGCTGCGCAGGTGGTCAACCACGCTGTTGCTCGGGAAACCTTCGATACCGTTGAAGGCCATGTGCTCGGTGAAGTGTGCCAAGCCCTGTTGGTTGTCGTTTTCCTGGTTGGAGCCGGCGTTCACAGCAAGGCGGAACTCCACACGGTCCTTCGGATAAGAGTTTTTACGAATGTAGTAGGTCAAGCCGTTGTCCAACTTGCCAATGGTCACATTAGGATCCGCTTTGATGGGATCGTTCAGATTCAGGTCGCCTTTCTGCTGCTGTGCGAAAACGGTCAACGCACACGCCAAGGCCATCAAAAACAAAAATACTTTTTTCATAAATGTTTGTTTTATAAATAATTATAGTTTATCCTTTGACGATTTTCTTTTTAGACGCAAAAATTGCAGAATAACTACAAAATTTTTAAATCGGCGGCAAAGATACTATTTTTTAAGCAATAGCAATATAGAGGTAATTTTCAAAAGTACAATAGTTTAAGTTGAAATCTGAAACTTGAAACCTGAAACCTGAAACAAAGGCATCGGGAATTTTTATTACTTTTGCCACCGAATTTAAAACAAATAACATGCAACCATTAGTCAGTATCATCATGGGCAGCACCTCCGATCTTCCAGTGATGGAGGCCGCCTGCAAATTTTTTGACAGTCAGGAAATTCCGTTTGAAATGTTGGCTTTGTCGGCGCACCGCACGCCCGATGAGGTCGCCGAATACGCCAAAAACGCCCATCAGCGCGGCATCAAGGTGATTATCGCTGGTGCGGGCATGGCCGCCCATCTGCCGGGTGTGATTGCCGCCATGACACCGCTGCCCGTCATCGGCGTGCCCATCAAGTCGTCGCTCGAGGGCATGGACGCCGCCCTCGCTATGCTGCAGATGCCTCCGGGAATCCCCGTGGCCACCGTCGCCATCAACGGCGCACAAAACGCCGCCATCCTCGCCCTGCAGATGCTCAGCGTCAACAATCCCGAAATGCTGGATAAAGTGCTGGCATTCAAACAGAACCTTAAGCAGAAAATCGTAAAGGCCAACGCTGACCTGTCCGAAATCTCCTACAAATTCAAAACAAATTAGCTATTAGCTTTTGGCTTTTAGCTATTGGCTATAAACCATTAACCTACTAACCCTACTATGCTCACGGTCTATTCCGCCTCTGCCGGTTCCGGGAAAACCTACAACCTGGTGTTCGACTATATCGCCACCTGTCTCAAAAATCATGTGCCCGCATTCCTGCGCGACAAGCAGAACTATTCTTGCCTGTCTTGTACGGGTCACAAGCAGATTTTGGCGATAACGTTCACCAACAATGCCGGTTCGGAGATGAAAGAGCGAGTGGTGAAGCAACTGAACCGGCTGGCTTTCGCCCAAAGCATGTCAGACCTGAACACCCACGACTTTACCAACCTCTGTAACAAAATTTTCGGTGAAGACAGCATGCTTTCTCCGGAAGAGTGTTTCACGTTTGTCCAAAAGACTTCTAAAGCTTTGCTCTACAATATTTTATACGATTACGCCTGCTTCAGCATCACCACTATTGACAGCTTCATCCAGCGCGTGATCCGTTCCTCCGCCCTCTACCTCAACCTCAGCATGAACTATGCCGTGCAAATCCACCTGACGGATTTCTTCCGCATGGCTATCGAGCAGTATATCTGCGATTTAACCAACAACAACCAACAACTCAGTGTGGTGGTGAAGGAGCTGGAGCAAGAGCTGGAGGACAAAGGCAATGCCAATATCAACCGTTTCCTGATGCAGGGACTCGGCGTCCTTTACTACGATACGGAGAAAAGCCATCCCCACATCAAAAACATTCCGGAAATAGAAGAGTTGGAAAAGGTTGTGGATCAGTGGAAGCAAAACTGCGGACACATTCAGGAACAATGCAAAAACAAGGTGAAAGATCTTGTAAAACAAGCACTTGCTATTTTTGAAGAAGCTGAAAAAGAGGATCTTTACCCCAATGGGACGTATAATTGGGACAAACATATTGCGCGCATCGCGGAAGATCCGTTCAACTTGGAAAAAGGCTTCGAAACAAGTAAGTGTTTACAAGAAATGGACAAAAAGAAAGTCTTTTCCGCGCCCAAAAAGGGTGGAAAGGCCGAGAAAGAGAGAAAAGAGAGTTTGAGGGCAGAATTTTCCGAACGAGTGAAAGATGTTTTCTCGCAAATCCAAAAAATTGTGATAGGATATGCGAAGGATTTCTTTACCAACTATATTCTGGACAAAAACGCTAACCGCCTTTTGGTGTTGACCGCCTTGCAGCAACATATTGAAGCAATTAAAGAACAAACCGACTCCTTCTTTCTGTCGGAAAGCAACCCGCTGCTGAACGATGCCATTTCCGACTCCAACGGGGATCCGCTTTTTGAGAAGCTGAGTTTTTTCCGGCACTTCTTTATCGATGAGTTCCAGGACACCTCCCTGATGCAGTGGCAGGATTTAAAACCACTGATTGTGGAAGCGTTGAGTGAAAACGGGAATGTCATCCTTTTTGGCGATGTGAAACAGTCCATCTACCGTTTCCGCAACGGTGATGTGGAACTTTTCTACCATCTGTCGGATTATGACCGAATGGAGAATACTCCTGCGGAAAGGGATATATTCACCCTGTTGAAAGGCAAGTCGGATTACCGCTCCATCCCTTTGAAAACCAACTACCGCTCACAATCGTCGGTGATAGAGTTCAACAACCGATTCTTCCAATTTTACGCGGAAACGTTGGACAAAACCGACTATTACAGAGATGTGGAGCAGTTCGTTAATCCCTTGAAAACTGGCGGATTGGTTCAGATTTTTGGTTATAACAAACAGGATTACAAAGACATACATCAAGTTTGGCCAGAATGCTCTGAGGATTTTTTTGAGAATGTATATAAGAAATTGAAACCGGAGGAGGCGGAACTGCTGTATGCCGTCAAGGATGCGAAACAGCGCGGTTATGCTTACGGCGATATGGCGGTGCTGCTCAGCGGTAGGGCGAAATGCAAAGCGTTTGCACAATGTTTGCTCCAGGCGGATGTCCCTGTTATCACCACCGAATCGCTCCAACTCTGTGATAATTCGAGTGTTAACTTGCTAATCAGCACATTGCGATTGATGATAAATCCGAAGGACAAATTGGTGCAAACCACCATTTTACACTTCTTCTGCACCAAGTATCATCAGGATTTTCATGCCGCATTGCTCAAAAACACAGAAAGCGATTTTCATGCTGTTTTGAACGAACTGTTCCCGAGTCAGGACTTTTCGCATAATTTAGCAGGTTGGGTGCAGAGTCCGTTCCTTTTAACCATGAAAGACATGGTCCGATACTACCAGTTTGACGACAGCGAAGATCCTTTTATTGCGGATTTTCTGGATTTGGTACACGAATACGGAAAATCGCATACGGCCTCCGTTTCAGCTTTTTTAACATGGTGGGATGATTTAAATAGTTATAGTGAGACTATTCCGCGACTCACTCTTTCCGGAAAGTCTGATGCCGTGCAACTGATGACCATTCATGCTTCCAAAGGAATGGAATTTCCTGTGGTGATCACTCACTGTAGTGCATCCAATTCCCGTGAATCCTATTATTGGGTGAATGATGCACGAAGTCAGAAAAGCTGTTATGTGAAGCATGAAAAAAACATGAAATACTCTGATTTTCAATGTTTTTACGAAGCAGAGGAAGACAAGAGAAATCTTGACCAACTCAATCTCTGGTATGTGGATTTCACCCGTGCCCGCGATATGCTCTATCTTTTGGTCGAGTTTCCCGAAAGTAAGGACAACAAGAAGAAAGAAGACGAAAAAACGAACATCAAAAATATTTTACAGAAATTTGTAAAAAATTCTGAGAACGCTATTTCCGACAATCAAAATCACATTATCCATTACGGTGATTTTGAATGGCAAAAACCAACTAAAGCATCTGATAATCAGCCTAAAAACTCAAATCTTCAGGTATGCTGTTCTAACTTGACTTTCTGCGAGAACGAGTCCATCAATGTCAACCTTTCAGCAACAAACACCGAATCACAAGATCTCGGTACGCAGATCCACGAATTTTTGCAAAAATTAACACTCTTTCCCGCTACGGAAGAGGAGCGAGATGAGGTGACAAGCGGATTGCCGGAGGAGATCCGCACACGGCTGCACCAGATGTTCGAACGGACGGCACAGGATTCCCGTTTACGTCCGTACTTTTACCTCGATGAAGACGACCAAGTGTTGAACGAGGTCACCATTATCACGAAAAACGGCGAGGAGAGGCGTCCCGACCGTGTGGTCATCAAACCCGACCACGTGATGATTATCGACTACAAAACCGGTCAAGAACATCGTCTTAAATACGAAGCGCAACTGAAAGAGTATCAAGAATGTATGCAAGAAATGGGGTACCAAGACGTGCGAACGGAAATCTTGTATATTGGCTCTTAGCTTTTGGATTTTAGCTTTTGAACACAAAACAGACCAACTAATAGCGAACAGCCAGTCATAGTCATAGTTATTGTTATAGTCACAGTCATTGTTATAGTTATACATACTCTTTCTTCGGAAAAAAAATTTAACATCGGGCGATATTGAAAATTTCGTATTTTTGCGCGAAAATAAAATATAGTCTTTATGTCCTTTATTACAGAAAGAATTGCATTAGAAGGGTTGACGTTTGACGATGTGCTCCTGATTCCGGCATATTCTGAGGTGCTGCCCAAAGAGATTGATTTGCGGACGCGGTTTACGCGCAACATCCACCTTAATCTTCCGTTCGTGTCGGCGGCCATGGACACCGTGACCGAATCGAAGATGGCGATTTCCATTGCTCGTGAGGGCGGTATCGGTGTTATACACAAGAACATGAGCATCGCCGAGCAGGCCAAGCAGGTGGCATCCGTGAAGCGTGCAGAAAACGGCATGATCAACGCGCCAGTGACCATCACGCCCGACAAGACCGTGGGCGACGCCCTGCGTATCATGGCCGAATACCACATCGGCGGCATCCCTGTGGTGGACGAGAAGAACATCCTCGTGGGCATCGTCACCAACCGCGACCTCCGCTTCGAGAAAAACTTCAACCGCAACATTTGCGACGTAATGACTAAGGACGACCTCGTCACAACCTCCCGCGACACGGACCTCTACCGCGCCGCAGACATTCTGCAGGAGCATAAGATAGAGAAGCTGCCTGTGGTGGCCGAGGACGGAACTCTCATAGGATTAATCACTTACAAAGATATTACGAAAGCCAAGGACAAACCGTTCGCATGCAAGGACGCGCAAGGGCGCTTGCGTGTGGCAGCAGGTATCGGCATCACCAACGATGCTGTGCAACGCGCCGAAGCACTTGTGGAGGCTGGCGTGGACGCACTCGTGCTCGACAGCGCCCACGGCCATTCCAAAAACGTGATTGACACGTTGAAAGAAATCAAGAAACATTTCGACAACGTCGATGTGGTGGTCGGCAATATCGCCACGGGCGAGGCGGCCAAGTTGCTCGCCGACAACGGCGCCGACGCCGTGAAAGTGGGTATCGGACCCGGCTCCATCTGCACCACCCGTGTGGTGGCCGGCGTGGGCGTGCCACAACTCAGCGCGGTCTATGGTGTCTATAAAGCCTTGCAAGGCTATGACATCCCGCTTATCGCCGACGGCGGTATCCGCTACTCCGGTGACATCGTGAAGGCACTTGCTGCAGGCGGCGACTCCGTGATGCTTGGCGGTTTGCTCGCCGGCGTGGAGGAATCTCCCGGCACCACCATCCTCTTCAACGGACGTAAGTTCAAGACCTATAGGGGGATGGGATCGTTGGAAGCCATGCAGCATGGTTCCAAAGACCGTTATATGCAAAGCGATGTGGATGATGCCAAAAAACTCGTTCCCGAAGGTATTGTCGGTCGTGTCCCTTACAAGGGTGACCTTTACGAAGTGGTCTATCAGATGGCCGGCGGTCTGCGTTCGGGCATGGGCTATTGTGGTGCCAAAACCATCGAAAAGCTGCACGAAGCCCGCTTCTGCCGAATCACCAACGCAGGTGTTTTGGAAAGTCATCCTCATGACATCACCATCACCAGCGAAGCCCCCAACTATTCAAGCGAATCCAAATAAAATAGTAATCACCAAATAAATACATGTTATGAATAACAAGAATATCGTCGTAGGTGTTGACTTTTCCAACAGTTCTCTTAACGCCTTCCGCCACGCAATTTCATTAGCCCTGAAAACAGGTGCTGACATGCACTTGGTATGGGTGAAAACTCCGGGTGTTACCAAGAATGCCGAAAACGGAGAAGACAATTACATCCACAAACTGCAGTCTTCTTTAGAGGAGTGGAGGGATATGTGTAGAATGGAATCTCCTGACACAGAGGTAAATACGATTATTCTCGAAGGTAAAGTGCATGTTGAACTTGCCAAATATGCCGCCAACCTGCCCAATCCTATAATTGTGTTGGGTACGCATGGCACTTCCGGCTTTGAGGAAGGCTATATCGGCAATAATGCCAACCGTCTGATCAAGGCCGCCAAGGTTCCGATTCTGATCATGCGCGAGAATATCGAAATCAAACGCGACTTGCACAACATCTACGCTCCTATTGACTTGAGTTTCGAGACGTTGCAGAAGATGCGTTACGCCACTTACTTGGCCAAACGTTTCGCTGCCAAGGTTTCCATCGTAGGTGTCTATTATCCGAACAATGCTGACACGCGCCACATCATCAACGTGCAGATGCGCCACGCTTCTGATATGTGCGAGGATGCCAACGTGCGCCATGAGATGATTCCGCTGACTGTGCAGAAAGATTATGTGCAAACACTGCTGAACCACGCCCACGAGATGGATGCTAACCTGATCATCATCATGCGTGAAGAAAGCGAAACGGACTTCACCTCCAGCTCGAACATGACGGAAATCCTCAGCACCTCCAAAATGCCGCTGCTGATTATCCCTAACGTACAGTCCGCAGGTCTCGGCAGATAATGGCAAAAACAGGCAAAAGGACGTTGCGCGGAGGCAACATGCTCAACCCCACGCCAGTGGTCATGGTCTCCTGCGGCAGCACCCTTGACGAATACAATATTATCACCATCGCATGGGCGGGAACGGTTTGCTCCGACCCGCCTATGTGTTCTATTTCTGTGCGCCCCGAACGCCATTCCTACGGCATCATCAAAAAAGAAGGAGCTTTTGTTATAAACCTGGTTAACAAACAATTGACCCCGTACGCTGATTGGTGCGGGGTTCGTTCGGGTAAAAAGTACAACAAGTTTGTGGAAACAGGGTTGACCCCGATTCGTGCTACGAAAGTGAATGCTCCGATGATTGAGGAATCGCCTGTGAATCTGGAGTGCAAGGTGACGCAAGTCATCCCGCTCGGCAGTCACGATCTATTTCTCGCCGAAGTTGTGGCCGTTCATGTCAACGAGAAACTGTTTTCGCCGAAAACGGATGCCATAGACCTTCGCCGCGCCGATTTAGTGACCTATTCTCACGGGCATTATTACACTTTGGGGGATATTCTCGGCAAGTTTGGGTTCTCGGTGGAAAAGAAGAAATAACAACAACCTGTCCTAAAAATTCTTAAAACCGCAAAGCAGCCCAATAGAATACAAAGAATTGTTATTTTTGCAGTTTGATTCCGTATGAAACGGCAATGGTATATATGGGTATGTCTGCTGATGGCCACAGGGTTACAGCTCAAGGCGCAAACAGGAGGGAAGTTTGTATATAACTTCTTGAAATTCAACTATTCCTCCCGTATTATGGCTTTGGGTAGCAATTTGATTTCTGTACACGATGATGACCCGTCCTTGATATTGGTCAATCCTTCCTATATCAGCGAACGCCACCATAACAACCTTGCGCTCAACTTTACGGACTATTTCACGAAGAGTACCGCCATCGCTGCCACATATTCCTACACATTCCCGAAAGCGGGCAGCTTTGCCATCGGCATCTATGGTCTTAACTACGGTTCTTTCCGGGGGGCTGACGAGAACGGAAATGAAACAGGACAATTCTCCGCCGGCGATTACGCTTTGGTTATTGGCTGGGGTCGGGAACTTTCCCCGAATTTCTCTATCGGTGCCAATTTAAAGACGATATTCAGCTTCTACGATTCCTATTTCTCCGCTGGCATGGCTGTGGATCTGGCCGGGAGCTATCATAATGAAAAAAAGAAACTCTCCCTTACCTTGTTGGCCAAGAATATAGGTTTCCAATTGAAAACCTATTCACAGGGCGCTCGCGAAATGCTGCCTTTCGACTTGCAACTCGCTTTTTCGCAACGTCTCCAACATGTTCCCATACGCTATCACATCACCCTACACGATTTATACCGCTGGAATATGAATTATTATGGGCTGGACAACCCGTTCATCCAAACGGATGCCATCACTGGCGAACCGCAATATCCCTCCAAAGTGGCACAGTTTGCTGATAATTTTTTCCGCCATTTTGTGTTCGGTTTAGAAATTGAACCTTCGAAATATTTTTCCATACAATTGGCATACAATCACAATGTTCACCAGGAGATGAAAGTGATTTCCCGAAAGTCAATGGCTGGTTTTTCATACGGTATCCAATTGGATATCAAAGGTGTTCGTGTGGGCTTTTCCAGACAGCACTATGCAGTGGGAGCCACACCGAACTGTTTTGATCTTGCTTTTGATTTCGGAGAATTAGCCCAAACGAACAGAGAACGTAAAGCCAGAAAATTAGAACGAATCACCCCTTAAAATGAAGATACCCTTTTCACCACCGCATATTGATGATGCGATAATCGATGAAGTTGTCGCCACCTTGCGCTCGGGTTGGATCACCACCGGGCCAAGGACGAAACTTTTTGAGCAGAGACTTGCAGAATACTGTGGTATTCAACGTGTTGTGTGCGTTAATTCCGCTTCTGCCGGTCTGGAGCTGGTTCTGCACTGGTTCGGCATAGGTCAAGGTGATGAAGTGATTATACCCGCTTACACCTACACCGCCACGGCCGCAGTTGTCATGCACTGCGGCGCAAAGCCCGTCATGGTGGATGTGAACGACGAGCTGCTCATGGATGTGGAACTGCTTGGCAATGCCATCACTTCCCGTACCAAAGCCATCATCCCCGTGGATATTGTCGGACTTCCCTGCGATTATGACCGTCTCATGGATTTTGTCCAACAACCCTCCGTAAGGCAAAAATTCCAGCCGAACAATCCCATTCAGGAAAAACTGGGCCGTATCTTGATCCTCTCTGATGCCGCCCACTCTCTCGGTGCCCAATACAAAGGGAAAAAGACTGGAGCTTTGACCGATATTACCGTATTTTCCTTCCATGCTGTCAAAAATTTGACCACGGCAGAAGGCGGCGCCATTTGCCTCAACCTCCCCGCCCCCTTCAATCCCGACGAACTGTATCATGACTTTTGCATCTACTCTTTACATGGTCAATCCAAAGATGCTTTTACCAAAACACAAGCAGGAAGCTGGCGTTACGATGTTTGTTTCATTGGTCACAAATGCAACATGACCGACATTGCCGCCGCCATGGGTCTGGTGGAACTCGCCCGCTATGACCAGCTTATCTTGCCACGGAGGAAAAAGATTTTTGACGCTTATTATCAGGCGTTTAATGGTGACCATCGGTTCAGAATGCCTGTTTATGAAACGGCAGAAAAGGTATCCTCTTATCACGTTTTCACCTTGTTCCTGAACCATACCACGGAACAACAGCGTGATGAGGTTATTCAGAAAATTGCGGAACACGAAGTGGCCACGAATGTGCATTTCATCCCGCTGCCCTTGTTGACAGCGTATAAAGCATTAGGATACCGTATTGAAGATTACCCTAATGCCTATAATAATTATGCTTGTGAAATCAGTTTGCCTGTCTATTTTGACCTGACGGACGAGCAGGTGGATGAAGTTATCCGTGTGGTAAAAGCGTGCGTTCCTGACAATTCCGCCTTATAGTTTGTACCATTCCGGATGAGCGTGAGGCTTGTCCTCAAGATTGAATTTCCCTTTGTGGTAGCCCTCAAGGCCGTAATATTGCGCTAATATTTCCTGCATGTCCTTTTCATAATCGCCTGTGGGGTGAAATATGGACATGATGCCGCATGTTCTGGTCTTGTAGTCGATGTATCCCAAACTTATGGGCACACCGGCCTCCATCGCAATCTGATAGAAGCCGCGTTTCCATCTCTCCACTCTTTTGCGTGTGCCTTCCGGACAGATTATCAACGTGATGCGTTCCCGTTCCTTAATGACGTTTGCGGCATATTCCACAAAATTTCGGGCATGTTTCCTATCTACGGGAATACCGCCTAACTTTTTCAGTAGCAGATTTAAAGGGAAGAAGAAGAACTCTTTTTTGATGATGGTGTTGGCGTGCAGGTCATAATACTGCATGGCGGCCAGCCCGATGACGAAATCCATAATGGAGGTGTGCGGTGCCATCATCAACACACTTTTGGGTATTGTGCCTTCAGGATTTGGGTATGGAATCGGTTTTACTCTATAAATATATTTGAACAAAAAAGTGCTAAGCATGATTCAAACTATTGATTATAAATTTGTTGTCTTTAATAAAACCTTCTATTTGACAACCCATGCGAAATGCGCGGTTGTCTGGCAGATGTCCTGCCGGAACGTTGAATATCAGCGGAAAATCAAACTCTTGACAATGGTCAGCCACAATTTCTTCAGCCGTTCTCCCGAAAGGCACTGTATTGTCGTGCATATCGCTCAAATGCCCGACTAATAAGGCTTTAATGTGCGAAAGTTTACCGCTGCGTTTCAGATTGAGCATCATCCGGTCAATATGGTACAGATATTCGTCCAAATCCTCGATAAACAGCACTTTATTCGAGGTGTCAATGTCCGATGGCGAGCCGATGAGGGAATACAGCATCGAAAGGTTTCCCCCTGTTAAAATTCCTGAAAACGGTTTTATCCGTGACAGCGGATGGAAGTCATTTTCATACGTCAGCGTTTTGCCGGTTAAAGCATCCAGAAAAGACTGACAAGCAAGTGATTGCGTGTTGTTTTCTGTAATATTGATGGGCATGAGGGCATGCAACGTAGCCGTTTGAAGGTTCTGTTGGATATGATTGTGAAAGACCGTGATGTCGCTAAAGCCGCAAATCCATTTTGGGTGCTGGTGGAAGTGGGAAAAATCCAGTCGGTCGATGATTCTAGCGGAACCGTAGCCGCCACGTACGCACCAGATGGCCTTAATGCTTTTATCATCCAGCAAATCTTGGAAATATTGGGCGCGCAATTTGTCATCTCCGGCAAATTGGTGGTCTTCCGCAAACAACCTATCGTCATAAAAAACGTTAAAACCTACACTTGTCAACCACTTTTCTGCAGAGAGTATTTCGGCTTTGGAAATTTTCCGTGCAGGAGCGGCTAACGCAATGGTATCACCAACGGACAGATAAGGTGGGATATTCATAATTGGATGTCGTTGTCGGCAAGAATCTGAGTGGTCAACGTTCTTAATAACTGACGCTGTTCCAGGTTGTTATAGAATCTCTTTTTATGTTTCGCCACCTTGCGGTTCTTGAAAATCATTCCCGTAACGCCTTGGTATTTGGGATCTATTGCCGCTGCCATCATGGTGGCGGAACCTTGTTCAGGAGTGTTTATGAACGGACGGAAAAACCAGTCGCAAAGTTTGTCAACCACAATATTGTCCATTCGGATAATATTGGTGCTTACAATGAAAGGATCGGAAACATTAAAGCAGATACCTTCTTTTTTCCATGCTTCTGAGGCATCGAGCATAAAATAGTAGAGGGCCAACTTGGAGCTGCCGTATGCGTTGAACCGGTTGTACTCTTTTTCGCTTTTCGGGGTGAAAAGATCCGGAGTAATTTTTCCGAGAAAATAAGACAGGGAAATCATGCTCACAATGCGGGTGCCATTACCCATTATGGGATGCAAAAGATTAGTTAACGTATAGTGTCCCAAATAGTTGACCGCCATCGTTAATTCAATGTTGTTGACACTCTTTTTGGGTTTGCTGGGCAGCACTCCGGCATTGTTCAACAGAACTTGCAACGAAGGGAATCGGGCCTTCACCTCATCGGCAAAGCGCACAATATCCGCCAAATTGCCAAGATCCACCGTCATCAAATGCAAATTTCCGTTAGTCTCCTGACGGATTTCCTCCATCACAGGGCGCGCTGCCTTCTCGTCAATTACGGCCATAATCACCTCGTAACCGGCTTTTGCCAGCTCTCTTACGTGAATGCGTCCCATGCCGCCGTCTGCACCTGTCACTAAAGCCAACCCCTTACTCTCCATATCCCTCTTATGAAACTTTCAATTTAATTTTCTTCGCAAATAATCGTATGATGTATCTTTCTGATGGAGTCAAATTCAATCCATTCATCCTTGTTGAACTGTTCACAATCCGAACGGGTATTGTTATACACAGTATCAATTCCGCTGTATTCTTCTAATAAGTTGCCGTTTTGAAACGACAAGTTTGAATCAATACACTTACATTCCTTCATGCTGCAGCTGTTCAAAAACAGGGCCGCCAACACGAATCCCAAAACACAAATCAATTCTTTCATCTTTATAGGTTTTTATTGTTTCGTTGAATAAGCCAATGCGTATAATTTAATCTGTTTCATCATGGAAGCCAGTCCGTTGGAACGGGTCGGGGAAAGATGGTTCTTGAGCCCGATAGCGTCAATATAGGACAAATCATTGTCGAGAATTTCCTGCGGAGTATGTCCAGACAAAACTTTAATTAACAAATAGACAATGCCTTTGGTGATAATGGCATCGCTGTCGGCGGTGAAATAAAGTAACCCGTCCCGCATTTCAGGATGCAGCCAAACCTGTGACTGACAACCGCTGATGAGGAATTCCTCGGTTTTGTATTGCGGGTCAATCAATGGTAATTCCTTTCCCAATTCAATGATATAGTTGTATTTATCCATCCAATCATCGAACATCTTAAACTCCTGAATGAGTTCTTCTTCGGTTTCTTTCATTGTGTTCATAAGGATAAAACCCTTTCTATCAATATTTTATAGTTTAATTAAAAAAGAGTGCAAATGTACATAAAATACGAATACTTATTTCATTGTCTTATCGTCTCATCGCATCATCGTCCTTTACATTCGCCTGTAATGTTTTGTTGATTAATGTTTTTAGTTCCATAATGTTTGATTCCACCACATTCTGCTTTTCAGGCTTGAACAAAGTGGCATATTTCGCTTTTCCTACTTTGAATTTCAGCCTATCACTTAGCCCATTGATTTCCAATCCGATACGCACAGGTTTTAGCAATGAGATGTTATAATCGTATGTCATGTCCAAGTTGTGCCGCCCGGAGATGATAGCACTGTATTTGTCAAGGGATAGCAAGAAGGGATAGACATCAATTTCATTTCTGAAAATAGTGATTTCTGTGGAGAGACTGTCGATTTTGTTTTCCGTTTTTTTGCTGAACATCAGTTTCTTGGCTATATTCTTATATGTTTCGCTGTCTAACACCACCAGATCGTGACCGTTAATGGCAGCGGCACCGCGCAAGGTGGAAAATTTGATGTCGTAGTTGGATTTAAGATAGGTTTCGGCGGCAAAGTGGAACTCGGCATTGCCACTGAACGATTTCAACATAGGCAAAAGGGTATCGACTTCCGGAATCATGGCGATGAGTTTATCTATCTTGATGTCAAGCAAATGGAAGTCGAAACCGAGGAACAGGTGGTTCATGCGCGGAGTGCGATACATGGCTGTGAGTTGCATTCGGGCGGCATCGTTGGTGAGACCCATCTCCTCCAATACCAGCACGCCATCCTTCACATAAACACGACCGGCAATGTTGCGGAACTCTGCATCTTCGTACAAAGCCTTTTGGATAGTAGTCTTCATATTGACATCCATTCCAAATGGCACGATGAAAGGAGAGGACTCGTTCTGCGTTGCCAAAGCATCCGCTTGTGCAGTCAAAGAGTCAGGTGCACCAAAACCATTTACAAAATCCATCAATTCATTCAAATTCAAATAGTTGGCAACCAATTCAAGATTGCCTTTGAGCAAGCCTTTGTCGTGAAGATATGGTTCTATGCCCGTGATGGTTCCCGTGAGCGATATTTGGGATTGTCCGAACCCGATATTTGCTTTTTTTAACACACATTTCTGAGGGTTGAAATCAATGTTGAGGGCTGGGATTTCCACGGAGTGAGCAACTTCTTGTATGTCAGCCTTGGCATTGGCAAGCTGCAATTGCACCGTTGGCGACCACTGTAACAATAAATTATCCTCGTTTTCTTTGTAATTGGTCTTGGCGTGCAAATTCAATGTTTGTGTATTGAATTTTAGGCTATTGCCTACGATAGCGTTCACGGTACTGCCTGCATAGTCAATCTGAACCTGATCGCTGTTGTGGTAAACAAAAACTCCCTTTGGTTGAGACAGTTGCGCGGAAATCGTGTCGGCTTGGACATTAAGTTTGTCAAATTGGTAAGAAGTGGCGAATTTGAGGGCTATCGTGCTGTCCAACAGATTATTCGTATAAGCATCCAAATGAATATCCGAAGCGGATATGGTATATTGTTCTGGATTGGAAACGGTCAGCGTGCCAGCTTCTACTTTCGCGTTCATCCATTCGTTAATCTTGTAGGGATGTTGCGAGATCGGCAGCTCCACATCAACCAGCATCTGCGGAGATTTCAACAGCATCGTGTCGTGATACAACAACTCCAAATTCGTGAATTGGCCGTTAATAGTGGCCTTAGATACATTGTCGAGGGAAAACTCCTTTTCGGGGTCATATACGAACTGCGTTTTTACTTGAAGATCCGCCTTTCCGTCATATCGGGTGAAATCCTCAGGCAACATGTCCTTGAAGTCGTTGATATGCACATTCCCCTTGGCGAGAATGTCGCATAACATTTTGCCCAATAGGTTTTTAATTGTCCCCGTTGCCGTAATTTTGTTGCGCTTTCTCGTAGTAGCAGACAAGCTTTTCACCGTCAGATTCGACTGGTTATCCAAGTCTAAATCCAGGTTGAACCGTCCATCTACCTTGTCAAAATCTAACGGCAAATCTTTCATCGCCAGACGGCCTTTGTGCCAAGCGATATCAGAGGTGACCAACGGCATTTGCGTGTCGCTATAGGTGCCCTTTACCTCCCCCACAAGCGCAATTTGGCCGCTTACCTGAATGTCATCCAGCTTGTCTCCTATCAACGCCTTGGGAATCATCGGCAGTACCTCTTCAATATTCCAGTCGCCGGTTTTGTAGTGCAAATCGGTGTGAATGTCGTGACTGGTGGTATCCATGTCAACGACACCGTTTATTGTAAGTTCCTGTTTTTCAACATTCAATCGAGTGTCTTTAAGGTCAAAATGCAAATTATTCAAATCCACTTGCACGTCAGAAGAAATTGAAAGGTCTAAACCGTTGATATAATGCGTGGTATCAATGCAAAGAACAGCCTTTTGAAATTCTGCGTTCAGGTTACCGTCAAGGAGGTTAAAATTTGTGAAAGTACCATCATACATGGCCTGCACGTTGCTGCCGGAAAAATGTATCGGTGTGCTGTCTGTGATAGCAAAAGACAAGGAATGTGCCTCAATTTCCGCCTTACCTTCTATTTTGTCGGCCATGAAAGTTCCTTTGACCGTCAAGTTCGTGTTTTGGGCAGAAGCTTTTTGCTTGGATTGCGAGTTTTGATAGTGAATATCGAGATTTTTTGCTTTGACCTTCTGCAAATCAATAGTATAAGTGGTTGTGTCGTTCGGATCTGTTTTGAAAACATCATAGTTGCCGTTGCCATTCTCGTCCACGTATAGATTTACCATGCCGTTGTTGAGTGAAAAATCGTGAATTTCCGCATGGTTGTTTTTAAGAAGTTCTCGTATGTTGAGTGTTGTCACACAATCTTTGACATAAAGCAATGTGTCGGAAACATTCGCTTTTTGTGGATTTTTGAGCACCACATTCTCCAGATCCAGTCCTATTTTGGGAAAAGTTTTGAAGAAGGTGAGACCGACCTTGTCAATATGGAAATCGCAAGTGAGGAATTTATCCGCTTGACTGTTGACAATTTTTGCCAATTTGGAAGGTGAAAAAATGCTAAAAAGCGCGATAGAAATCGCGATGCCGATCACTAAAAAAAGTGACCCCAAAGAAATCAGCGTTATTTTCAGTGCTTTTTTCATTTCTCCTTGGTGAAGGTGTAATATTTCCCGTAATCGTCGTGGTATTCTAAAGTTGTGGCATTCAGTTTGGTAACAGTATATATCTTAGGAACATTACCGCCCATTTCCATCTGGTGAATCTGAGTCAACGTGCTCTTTTCCAAAGTCCATGTGAAACGTTGCGCCTCCTCTTCGGTCACATCATCCAAAAAATCCCACGTATAGCCGGTACCATCCGCATTGTAGTATTCGTACAACGAACCACTTACCCAATAACCGCTCAATAAAGTCTTATCAAACTTTTCTTTATGGTTGAAGAGGTCGCAACCGTTCATCAGCAGCATGATACCGCAAAGAAGCAGTCCGAAACGCAGACTGTTATTCATGTTTTGTATGATATGGGTCGTTTTTTTCATTTTTAATCCAATTTGTCTCTTTTCTTGTTGAGATGTTTCAAGTAACGTCCCAACATTATATCCGATTTATTTCCATTTCTAATGTGATGTCAAACATATTATTAACATCCTGAATGATATTTTCGGCCACTTCCAGTACTTCCTTTGGGGTCGCGCCGCCATAGTTAACCAGTACCAAGGCCTGGTTTTTCCAAGTGCCGGCATTGCCCAACCGTTTGCCTTTCCATCCAGCCTTTTCAATCAACTGTCCAGCGGAGAGCTTTTTGCCACCATCGGAAGCATCGTACGCCACCAAATCGGAGTGTTGGACTTGTAATTCGCGATAATGTTCAATCGGAACGACTGGATTTTTGAAGAAACTGCCGCCGTTGCCGATGATTTTCGGATCTGGCAACTTACTGTCGCGAATTTTGCGCACACAGTCGGAAACATTCCGCAGCGTCAATGGCAGCTCCCGCTCCTGTAATGCCTTTGCCAATCCTTGGTATGATAACGTAAACTGTTTTCTCTTAGATAGTTTAAACCAGACGTAAGTGATAATGCAGTCGTTTTTTAACTGTTGTTTGAAAACAGAATTGCGGTAGCCGAACTGGCATTCGGCGTTAGTCAGCGCAAATGGCTTTCCAGTTGAAATAATGAACCCTTCGACTTTCTGAACCGTGTCCTTCACCTCCACACCGTATGCCCCGATGTTCTGCACCGGCGCACTGCCCACCAACCCGGGAATAGCCGTAAGATTTTCTATCCCATAGAGTTGATGCTTAATACAATACTGAATCAGATTTTCCCATGGCTCTCCGGCGGACACACGCAACACATCGAAGTTGCTCGTTTCTTCCATCTTTTCAATGCCGTTGAAAATCGGATGAGCAATTATTCCATCAAAATCTTTGGTAAACAAGGTGTTACTACCTCCACCGAGAATATAATACGGTTGATGCCGCAGATATTCGTCAATGGCAACAGACACCTCATCAGCCGTTTCAAGTTGCAGAAATTGCCGCGCATACACCTCCATTCCGAAGGTGTTATAGATTTTAAGATTTTGATTTTCAATCAGTATCATCTATCAGAACATATACCCTATTTTGACATATATATTCGCCAGACTATGGTTGTCGCGTTTGTCGAACGGGGCCGCCCAATCGACAGAAAGCACAAAATTGTCGTTCATCATCGCTTTCAACCCAATACCACCCGAAAAGTGCGGACGATAGATATTCTTGCTCTCATCAAACACAATGTAATCCGATAGGTTATCCAAGTCAAATTCGGGATCATTATGTGTGATGTTGTTTATAACCGTTTGTTGGTCAATGCGATAAGGTTGTAAAACCATGCCCATGTCAACGAAAGGATTCAGACCGATGGCGAAATGTTCCTTGCCGATGTCAAATTTGCAGATTTGAAAACGGAATTCCACATTGGCAAAAGCGTATCCTTTGGAAGCTATACGGTTGCGGAGGATTCCACGGTTGGTGTTTGCACCGCCCAGTCCTTCGTATATCACTCTCTGAATAAACATGTTGTTGTAGTTGTTGTTGAGGTAGAACGGGGCGTCGCCGGCTACATTCAGTTGGGTGGCGAGACGATAGGCAAACGTGATTATGTCCTGATAGACGGGTACGAAATGACGGAAGCTGGCGTTGAAAATCAGGCTATTGGCTTCTTTGTCCTCTCCGAAACCGGCATAGTAGGTCAGAAACACGTCGGCATTCATACCCCTTTTTGTGTTTTGCTGGCGGTCGCGGTTATCGAAGGAAAGGCCGCCGTGGATGAATGGATGCCAGCCACCGTTGGCCTCCGCTGGGGTAAGAATACCCCATTTTACGTATTTGTCGTACAAACCGTCCACGTAAGGCAATTGATTCTCCTCTTTCTTGCCTTTGTTGAGCATATCGAGATTGACGGGAGCTATTTTGTATCCGAGCACACCTATTCCCGCATTCCAGTACCAATTGCCGCCGATGCTGCCGTCGATGTCAGCGACAAAACGGAACAGGTCGCGCTGTGACTTGTAAAAGGCGCGGGAAATGTAATCCTCGCTCTTTTTCTTCGCCCATCCGCCGTTATAAACCGTCTGGTAGCCGTTGTAGCCATAAAAATCGCACAGGGCGTCAGGCAGATACGAAACGTCAATGTTGAACCTGTGGCCAGGAATCAAGTATTTGGAATCGTAGGCAAAACGGAAAATACCCGATCTTTTGGTAGTATATGCCGCTTCAAAATAGAGCGAGTGGAAATAATCGGGATAGACGGAACCGTCGCCGAAATCGTAAACATTGGTCAGCACACCGTATTGAAATCCTTTGTCGGCATCAAATGCCACGCTGGGCAGAATGCCGAAGGTCCAGCCGGTGCGTATCTCGCTTTTCTCTTTTTTCGGCTTTTTGTCTCTCTGAACAGCGGTGGTGTCACCTTCGTTCGCGTATGCGGAAAGGATGCCAGTCATTAGGACGGCGATTAGCAGGATTGAGATTTTTTTTGTCATAGTATTAAGGTTAAAGGGTTAGAAGATTAGGAGGCTATTACAATAATCATACGTTATAATTGCGTGGGCCGAAGATAGCACTACCAATACGGACCAATGTACTGCCCTCTTCCACAGCAATAGGATAGTCTTCGCTCATCCCCATTGAAATCTCCCTAAAATTGGGTTTTTGTGCGAAATAAGAGGTTTTCAGCTCTTGGAAAATCTGATGCAGATGCTGAAATTCACCGCGCACTTTTTCCTGATTGTCCGTGAAGGTGGCCATGCCCATTACACCGTGGATTTCAACATTTTTTAACTCTTGAAAGTCGCTATGACCGAGCATCGCTTTACATTCTTCCAATGTGAAGCCGAACTTCGTCTCCTCATCGGCGATATGGAACTGTAACAGACAGGGGATCACACGGTTGTTTTTTACAGCGTGTTTGTTCACCTCTTTCAGCAGGTCATAGCTGTCAATACTGTGAATCAGCGCAACATACGGAGCTATATATTTGATTTTGTTGGTCTGAAGATGGCCGATGAAGTGCCATTCGATGTCTTGGGGGAGAACTTCGTGTTTGGCTTTCATCTCCTGGGCATGGTTCTCACCAAAAACACGCTGCCCATGTTGGTATAGCGCGGAAATATCTTCCGCCGGTTTGAATTTGGAGACGGCGACCAGTCGCACACCGGCGGGCAGGGAAGCCCGGATTTCGTCGTATTTTTCGATGTTCATACGGACTGTATTTAGTGACCCCGGCGGGATTCAAACCCACGACTTTCAGAACCGGAATCTGACGTTCTATCCAGCTGAAC
>JAEEGK010003435.1_pt1 | contig 39395 bp, 26 predicted proteins | sample 8958771 | NCBI WGS metagenome assembly JAEEGK01 (sample SAMN16246547, study PRJNA631951) | gut metagenome | biome: gut microbiome; feature: rumen; material: SC-attached | host: Bos | place: Iran: Karaj | collected 2018-10
AGATTTTAATTGATAATATGTTTAATTTTTTTTTTTTTTTTTTTTTTTAATTTTTTTTTTTGAAATTCAATTTTGAATTTTTAATTTAATTTATAATTTTTTTTAAAAAAGAAAAAATTAAAATAATTGTTTAAAATAATAAAATGTGGAATACAGAATATAATGAAGAAATATTTTTTCCAAAAATAGAGGATCCATTTCCTTTTATTAGAACTCATTGTTTAAATCCTGTACCTCTTATTAATAATGATACTTGTAAAAATAAAAATAATTTTAAATTTGCTTTTAGGTGTGCTGGAAGGAAAAAGGAAATAAAATTATTTATAGATAAGTTAAATTATGTATATGAAAATTGTTTAAAAAAGTTTTTTATGATTAGAGGAAATTTTGGTTCTGGAAAAAGTTTTTTTATTAGGAAATGTTTATTTAATTTTTTTTTTAAAAATAATAAAAGTGATGATGTAGCATTTTCATATTTACAAAATACAAATTATGAAAAACCAAATTTTGTTTTATGTTCATATCAATATGGATCATTTAATCATATTCCATTTAATGCTTTTGCTTTTATTTTTAGACAAATTTATATTTGGTTAAATAAAAATATTTTTGCTGAAGAAAATAAAAATTTTAAATTTATAAAATTAAATAAAAATAATGAAAGTTCATTTGGAAATTCATATAATACTTTATATAGATTTGATAGTATTAAAGGTGATTCATTTGCAAAATTAATTTCACAATGTCAATGTTTAGAATATATTGAAACTATTGAAGAAATATTAAATTGTACTAAACAAGATATTCAAATAAAAAAACATTTTAATTTAGATAATTATAAAAATGATATTTTACCTATTCAAAATTCTTCAATGTTTTCTAATATTAAAAGATCACCTTTATCTAAAATAAAAAAAAAAGTTCCTTTTTTTGATAAATCATATATTGATAATGTTGTTCCTTTAATAAATTTATTTCATGAATTATTAAAATATTACAGAGATCAAATAAATTCAATAAATAAAAATTTAAAAAAAAAACTTCCTTTAATATTAGTGATTGAAAATACAGAAAAAATTGATTCTTACTCAATTCAATTATTACAACATTTATTATATGATTCATGCAATGATTTAAAACCATTTATAGTAATATTATCATATCAACAGCAATTTCTTTTTTTAAAAAATGAATCTGATTTAATCGGTCAAACTAAAGATTTTTTATTAGAAATGTCATTAGATGAATTTGAATTAAATAAAGATGAAAAAATAGTAAGTAATATAACAATGAAAAATTTGACAGAACCAGAAGATATAATAGAATTAATTAAAAATTATGTTTTAGAAATTTCATTATATGAAAGAATTGATTCTTTATTTAAAGTAGATCCAACATTAATAAATATTTTAATTGATAAATCATTTTGTGGAATTCCATTATTTATAAGAGATATATTAGAACAATTGATTAATTCAAAATTAATTCAAAATTGTGTAGAGGAACTTTTAATTACAAGTGAACTTGAAGATATGGAAGAAGAAAGAAATTATAATGATTTAAATATTCCTATGAGAATAGAAAAAATTTGTGGTAAAATGATTGATTCTATTAAAGAAAGAGAAATAATTATTTTAAAACATGCTTCAATTATTGGAAATTTTTTTGATATTCAAACTTTATATTCTATTATCCCTTTTAATAATATTCCTTTAATTGATTTATATGATATTTTAGTTTCTTTTGAAAAAAAAGGAATAATTGAATTTTTATATGATTTAGATCCAAAAAAAAAGAAAGTTGTTTGTAAATTTTCATGTCCATTTATAAGAGAAGTTTTATATAAAAAAATGTTAATTAAACAAAAAAGTGAAGTTCATTTAAAAATTGCTAAATTAATGCAAAAGAATCAATTATCATATTTACCAAATCATAAATTGGAAAAAATAATATTAAAAAAGCATTTAGAATTAGGACAAAACTCAATTTTATTTGAAATAGAAAGAACAGAAAAAGATACAAAATCAAAAAATAATAATGAAAAAAAGAATTCAAAAAATAATAATAATAATACAAATATTATAAATTTGAATGCATTAAAAATTATATTAGTAAAAGATATTTGTGATAAACTAAGAGATATTCAATTAAAAATTATGGAAAATGATGAAATTGAACCTTTTTTTGGAAAAGAAAAATTATCATATGCAATAAAATATGGAATGCTTGAAAAAAAGAGTGATGGAAAAATAACTTGGGAAAATAGATTTTTTGTAATGACACCAAAAGTAATAAGCTATTATTATCATGAAGATGAATTTATAAATGATAAAGTTCCTTTAGCAACTTTTGAATTAAAAGATATGTTTAATATAAAAACATTAGATTCTAAATCATTTGGTAACAGAAAAAATGTTTTTAGTTTAACTGTTACTAAATGGATTAAAAAAGAAATTCCTCAAAATAAAAGAATTTATATTTTATCATGTTCAAATATTGAAGATTTATATTCTTGGATAATTACATTAAATTTTATGAAAGTAAATGCTTATTATAATTCATATATTGGTCAATTTGGTAAAATTGATTTACCTTTATATAATAGAAATAAAGAATTTAAAAAAGTAAAAAAATATTTAATTAATATTGAAGATAAAGTTAAATTTCCAAAATATTCTTTTTTAACAACAATTAATAATATAAGTCAAAGAAGAGATTCAATTAAAAGAGATTTTATATATGGAGATACTGATATTATAAAATCATTTAAAGATATAATTCATATAGGTTTTCTTTTAATATTTGGTAATATACAAGAAGGAATATCAAAAAATAAAAATGATTCTTTTTATAATGAATTAAAAATAAATGAATATTCATCATTTGAAGAAATACAAAATCCAATTCATATATCATATATAAAAAATTTAACTTTAGATGATATTACAAAAGATGATAAAAAAGAAGATAGAAGAAAATATTCAGGTTTTCAAAGTAATTCTTCTTTAATAAGTGGAATTTCAATGGAATCTTTATTAGATAATAAAACTTTTGGTAATAAAGGAAGGTCAAGTTCAAATTTTATGAATTTAAGTAATATTCAAAATATTGAAGAAAGAGATGAAGAATATTTTACTGATGAAAATGAACATAAAAATGCTATTAAATATATTGAAGGACATGTCCAAAATTTAAAACATAAAAATATTACTTTTAATGAAAAACCTATTACTATAAAAAATAATTTAATTAATGAAACTGATAGTGAAAATGAAGAAGAAAAAGAAGAAAAAAAAGAAAGTGAAAATAATTTAAATGATAATAATAATTTTGATAGTTTTTCTATTCCTTTAATTGAAGATACTCCAGATTTAACTCAATTAAATACTTTTTTAGAAAAACATAATAATTTAACCATTAATTCTATTTTAAATAGTGAAAATTTAATAAATAAAGAAAATAAATTTGAAAATGCTGTTTTAAATAAATTAAAAAATTTTGATATTCAAATGAATAATGAAGAACAATATTATAGTAAAATGTTTGAAGATAATTCAAATTTATAAATAAAAGTTTTTATAGGTTTTTTATTTTGTATTTTTTAAAAATTTTTTAATTTAAATTGAATTATAGGACTTAAAAACTCTTATAAATAAATTTAAATATATACAATAATAAACTTATAAAACAAAACTTTTACTTATAATTTTTTTATAATTAATAATTTATTTATAATTTTATTTTAAAAATTTATTGTGATATTATTAATGAATTATAATTAAAAAAATATTTTTTAATTATTTTTTATAAGTATATTTTAAATAAAATTAAATTGTAAAAATGGATAAAATTCCAAATGAAAAGGATGTAATAGATGAGGCAACAAAAAAATTAATTTTACTAGAAAAAAAACAAGAAAAATATAATAAATTCTATGCTCCAATAAAACAAAAAGAAAAAACTTTATTAAAAATAGAAGAAAATCTCCAAAAAAAAATATCAAATGATATAAAAAATAAAATAGGATTAGAAGATAAATCACTTGATAAAATTCAAAATATTTTATTTGCTATTTCCAAATTAAATTCTTCAAATATTGCTTATCTTGATTCTCAATTATCTGATAAAAATGAAATTGAAATTCAAACAGAAGAAAATGATTATAGTTTATTAGTTCAAAAAGTTAATATTCTTGAAAAAGATAAAGAAAATTTTTTGAATGAAAAATCTGAATTTATAAAAGAAAATGAAATTTTAAAAAAACAAAATAATGAATTAAAAAATGAAAATGAAAAATATTTAAAAGAAATTAGATTTTTAAAAAATTCAGTAAATGAATTAAATAATTTTAAAAATAATTCAGATAAAAGTTTTCAAAATTTAAAAAATGAAAATTCGAAATTACAAATTCAAATTATTGAATTACAAAAAACAATTGATGAATTATCAAAAATAAAAAAGCAATTTGAAGAAAAAATTGAAGTTGATTTAAAAAATAAAAAAGAATTAATGAAAAATATATTTTTTTCAAAAAAACAAATGAATTCTCCATTCATATATTTATTAGAAACTCATCAATTAAATTCAATATTTCCTTATTTATCAATAGAGGATATATGTAACTTTAAAATATCAAATAAAAAAATAAATCATTCCTTTGCAAATTCAATATTAAATTTAAAAAACTTTTATATATCAATAATAAAAAAGAAAAATGATAAAATAAACTCATTAAAAAAATATGATATAAAAAAAGCATATTTAGTAAAAATACCGAAATTAGAACAATTAATAAATGAATATGTTTTAATAAATAAAATACCAGGTTTAGAATTAAAAAACACAATTGGAAAATGTTTAAATTTCCTAAATAAAGATGTAAAAATACCTTTAGGTTTTAATCCTTCAAAATTAAAATCAAAAAATCAAAATTATCAAAATGAAAAAATAAATGAACAAGAAAATAATCAAGGATATGGTTATAATATTTTTTCAGGAATAACTAATATGTTTAGTTATGGAAATAAACAAACAAAAATTGAAAATAAATCACCAAATAAAATTATGAGTTCAAATAATAGTAAAGGTGGTAGTTTTAGTAGTACAAATGGAACAATAGTTTCTCAAGATTTAATTCAACAAAATTTAAATGAATATGATGAACAATTAATTAAAGATTTAAATAATAATGATATTGGTATTAATTCTTTATATGAATTTGATTTTCAAACTGCAGAAGATATTAAAATGTTTTTAAATAAGTTTTTAAAATATGAATTTCCAGTTGAAAAATTAACTGCTTTTATTAGAGAATTATGTAATGGATATGCTGATTTATTATTTTCTTCAAATATTATATTAAAAGAAGTTAAAGAATTAGAATTTGTGAAAAATGCTTTGAATGAAAGATATAAATATTTTAATCAATTGTGTTTAGATTATGAAAAAAAAATGAAAAATATGAATGGAGTTGCTTATATTGAAAGTAAATTTAATCAAAAAAATAAAGAATCTAGTTTTTCTAAGAGTAATATTAATGAAAATTTCATTGAAAAAAATAATGAGTCTAAAAAAGGAGATGATGATATTGATAGTTTAAAAAAAGAAATTGAAAATAATAAAATGCATATTAATATTGCTCAACAAAAAGCTGATTATTATAAAGAAAAATATTCTTCTTGTAAAAATGAATTTGATGATTTTAAAAATATATTTTTAAATGAAAATAGAAATTTAAAATTTAAGTTGGAATCTTCTTTAAAAGAAAAAGATGAATTAAATAAAAAAATAATTGAATTTAATAAATTTTATCAACAAATAAAATCTACTTAATTAGATAATAATAATTTAATTTAAATTGAAAAATTATAATTATATATAAAAATTCATTTAAATATATAATTGAAAAATGATAATAGTTTTTTATTTTTGGAAAATAATAAATGAAAAAAAAATGTATAAAAAAACTGAAAAAATTTCCTTCAAAAAAAGCAATAAAAAATTTAAATACAAGTAGAAAAATGACAAAAATAAAAAATACCTTAACAAATTATTTTTCCTTTTCAACTGATAAAAAAGAAACAAATAACAAATTATCAGAAGAAGAAAATAAATTAAATCATAATTTTTCACAATATGAAATAATACTTAATCCATCAAAACCAAGAATAGGAAAAGAATATACAAATATTTTAAATAAATATTTATCAATAGCATCAAAATCTATTTTATTTACTGATAATCATATTGAACAAATTAATTGTTTATTTGATTTAATTTTTGAAAAAATAGATTCATTCTTTTTAGTTCAAAAAAATTATTTAATAGATGATTTAAATAAAATAGACAAAAATATTCTATTAACAAAATTATTATTACATTCAAATAAAGAATTTGTTTATATTCCTAATTCACTTCAAATTAGTGAAAATTATCATAATTTCAAAGAATTATTTTTATTTAACGGTTATGATGGAACAAAAAATTTATTTTTTAATTTTTTTCCTTGTAATAAAGAAGAATGTTTAAATTTTTGGTCCGAAATTTATATTCCAATTGAAAAATATATTAAAAATTATGATTATGAAAAAGCACTTTATATATATACAAAACAGGATTATTTTTATTATTTAAGAAAAACAGAAATAATATGTTCAATATTAAATTATAATATTATTAGAATTGATGAAACAGATTTAACAAAGTATTTAAAATTAAATAAAATATATGAAGCAACTCAATCACAATGTATTAGTTTTATTCCTGATGAATTAAATAATAGAATGTTTCTTCTTGAATCAATTTTAAATAATTATATTGAAAAATGGAAAGAAATCACAAAATATAATAATAATTTTCATTCATTAACAAAAGTTAAAGAAGATAATATAAATGATATTGATTCACCTTCTACTAATTCTACTTATGATAAAAAATTAATAAAAAATAATTCTATCATAATAAACAAGAAAGATACTAATAAAAAAAATAAAAAAAATGAGCCTGAAAAATTTATGAAAAATATTACAAAATATTTTTTATTAAATACAGAAGAAAATTCAATTTTTAAAATCATTCAAAATAATGTATATAAATTTTGTAATATTCAAAAGACTTTAATCTTAATTTCAGATTCTTTTTCCTTTGAAGAAGATAAGAAATATATGGTTAATATACTTAATAAAATTTCCAAATCCAAAATTCCAATTATAATATTGACAAATAGTCAACCATTAATTTTAAATAATTCAAAAAAAAATAATAACTTAATTTTTTCAAATATTTCTTCTAAGTCAAATAAAAAACTTTTTATTTATCATTTTTTTCTAATATTATATTTATATCTTTTTTTAGAAGAAATAATGAATAACAAAATTAATTCAATGGATGAAATCTTTTTATTTATTAAAGACAAAATTAAGAGTGAGAATACAGAAAAAAAATATTTAAGTAAAATATACGAAATTATTTATAAACTTTCACATAAATGTAAATATGATATGGAATCAATGGGATATTTGTTAAAAAATAAAATAGAAAAAATTAAAAATAATGATGGTGATTTTAAACAAAATATTTTATTATTAGAAGAACAATTTAATGAAAAAAATAAAATTAATTATTATAATAGTGATTTATATTATAATTATGAATATATATCTTTTAAAGACGTGGAATCTAAAAAAATTGAAAAATATTCAAATAAATTATTTTCAATATTAAATGAATATGAAAATGGAGTTAATTTGGAAAATATTAATATAGAAAATAATTATGATTTATTTAAATTACAATTTAATGATTATTCTTTAGAAAGTGAAAATATGAAAAAAATAATTAATTCACCAATTAATAAAAAAATATATTTTATGAAATTAAATTTTAATCCTTCAATATCAAGAAAAACTTTTGTTTATTATGATTCAATATTAAAAAAAATAAATTCCTAAATAAAAAAATTATATAAAACAATAAACTTAATATAGAATATTTTTAATTAAAATTTTTTATTTTATTATTAATATAAAAATATTCAAAACTTAATTCAATAAATTAATTTTAAATTTTTTATTATTTATAATAATAATGGAGTCTTTCAATTCAAAATTAGTTATAAAATTTTTATTATTTTTAAAAATAAACCCCTCATTTAAATTGAATAATAATTGTAAATAAATAATAAAACATAAAAAACTCACAATAAAAAATGATACTTTTAATTAATCAATAATTAAATAAAAATAAAACTATATATTCAAATAATCATTCCTAAAAAATTCAAAATTTCTTTTTCATTTTTAAAAATAATGTTTTAATATATTTGTATAAATATACAATATCTTTTTTTGAAAATTTTATCACCAACAATTTTTTAAAATAATAAAATTCCCTTCAACTGTTAAATATGTTTTACTTTACAAAATATTATAATTGAAAATCAATTTATCAATTTTATGGAAGATATCTCATATTTTTCTTTTCCTCAAAATAAAAATATTTTTACAATACCAATTGATGTAAATTATAGAAATAATTACTTATTGAATTATTCTCTAATGGGACAAAATAATTCAAGTTATTTAAATTATGATAATATAAATTTAATTATGTCGGACAAAGCATCTTATGATGTACATCAAAATTTTTCTTTTTCTAGGACAATGCTTAAAAAAAATTGGAAAAATAAAGTAAAAAAATTTTTAGGGAAATCTATATTTAGATACAAAAAATTAATCTTAGTTGTTGAAAAAAAAAGAAGAAATGTAAAGGAAGTATAAATCAATTTAAATCTTGTTAATATTATAATAAAATATTAACTATAATTAAGAGTTTAATCATGTAGTTTCATTCTAATTAAGAAGAAACATAATCAATTTATAAATATTATATAAATTTTGATTATGTATAAAAGTAAAATTTAGCTACAGATTTTAAATATTAAGGTTATTATTATTTTTATTTTATATATAATACTAGCTTCATGAATTTGTTTTCACACAGATTCATTTAAAATAAGTTATTAATTATTTATGAATTTGATATAATATAATTAAAAAAATTTTTTGCATTAAAACTTTTAATTTTCTTTTTAATTGTCTTGCAGTAAATTATAAATTGTATATAATTTAATTTTATTTGAATAAATCAACAAACATATTAATTAATAATTATTTTGTAATTATATAAAAAATATATATTAAAATTAACTATTCATCTGAAATAATAGATTTATCATTTAATTCACTCTCAGAAATATTATCCCTTGATCTTTCAATTTGTTTTTTATTTTTTTTAGTATTTATTTCTTCATAATCTTTTTTCCTAATATTAATTTTATTTTTCCTATAAATATGGTTAAAATATTCACCATTAGTTACTGAATTAACATAATTAATATTAAAAATATTGGGTAAATTGTTTATATAATAATTTAATTTTTCTTTTTCATTATCATTTACATCATAATATCTTGATATTTCATTAATTAAATCATTTCCTTCATCTCTTAAGAAATTAAAGTAAATTTCTTTAATTCCTTCTTTACTAAATAACCACAATAAAAATTTAGTATTAAAAGATTTAAAAATGACAACTTCTCCAGTATTTCCATTAACATAATTAACTGGAGGAAGAATATTTTGATTTTTAAATAATATTAAAAATGAATTATCGCTTGGTTGTTTTATTAATCCATAATTTTTTTTATGACTTGATTCAATAAAATATTTTCTAAATTGTCTTATTATAGTTTTATCTAATAATTCCCTTTTTACATAAGTTGGTTTAAATGAAGATAAAAAAGGAATTTGATTAAATATAATTTGTGGTTTATTATCTTTTTTTTTATTTTTTTTAATTATTTTATTTGTGTTTATTTCTTCTTTTGTTTCAAAGTTTTTTTTATTTTTTTGAATATCATAGTTTTCAATATTTTCTTCAATTATTTTTGGTTTAAATTCATCTTCAAAATCAGAAAATTCATCTTGAGTACTTAAATTTTCAATACTATTATTATTTATATTATTTAAATCAATATTATTTTTTTTAATTATTGAAGAATTATTTAATTTTTCTTTATTTTCTAAATAATTTCTAATCACTTTATCAATTTCATATAAAAATTTATCAAAATATTTATTTAAAATATCAATTTGATGAAATAAATTTGATTTTTTTATCAGTTTTTCAAAATATTTATTTTTATAAACCCAATTATTAGGCTTTACAACTTTTATTAAATTTAAAAGAACATTATTATAATGTGAAGTTGCTTCCTCAATTTTTCCTTCTTTAATCATTATAAAAAATTTTATTTTCTCTATCAAATAGAAAAAAGTAGGATTATTTGAATCAGAAAAAGTATTAAAATTAGAAGAAAGTTTATTTAAAAGCTCATCAAAATTATATTTAAAATAAAGTGGTTTTAATTGTTCTTGTATTTTATATATAAAAGATTCAATATCTTTATAAACAATTATATTAATCTTAAAATTTGAATTAACTTTAAATAAATCATCTGAATAATCAGATAGAAATGAATTATTTAAATTCATATAAATATCATTGAAATTATCAATTTCAAATGAATTATAATTATTTAAATTAAATATTGAATCATTATTATTTTCTTTAAAAAACTCCTCCATTTTTAATTATTTAATAAATAAGGTCTATATATTTAATAAAATTTTTTATTATTATTTAACATTAAAAAACATAAAATAAAAAATAAATCTTAAAATTTATATAATTATAATAAAAATAATAATAATAATTAAAATTTAAAAACCCAAAAAACTAAATAAACCAATAATTTTAAATTAAGATAAAAAATGCGAAAATCAAAAACCACTTTAGAGACAACAAATGAAACAATTGGAAACTATAAAATAAAACAAGTAATAGGTGAGGGAACATTTAGTAAAGTAAAACTAGGAATAAATAAAATAACAAAAGAAAAAGTAGCAATAAAAATATTAGAAAAATCAAAAATAATAGAAAAAGATGATTTAGAAAGAATATTTCGTGAAATGAAAATAATAAAACAATTAAATCATGAAAACATCGTAAAAGTATATGATGTTTTTGAAAATAATGAATATTACTTTATAATAATGGATTATTGTGAAGGAGGAGAATTATTTGATTACATAGTAAAAAAAGAAAGATTAAAAGAAGAAGAAGCAGCATATTTTTTTTATCAAATAATAAATGCATTAGAATATATTCATTCAAAAGGAATAGTTCATAGAGATTTAAAACCAGAAAATTTATTATTAAAAGGAGATAATATTTTAAAAATTATTGATTTTGGTTTATCAAATTATTTTAATGGAAAAAAATTATTAATTACTCCTTGTGGAAGTCCTTGTTATGCTTCACCTGAAATGGTAAGTGGTAATAAATATAATGGTTTTGATATTGATATTTGGGCAATTGGTATTATTTTATATGCAATGTTATGTGGTTATTTACCTTTTGAAGATGATGATAATAATATTTTATTTCAAAAAATTTTAGAATGTAATTTAGAAATTCCTGATTTTTTATCTGAGTTAAGTATTGATATTTTACATAAAATTTTAGAAGTAAATCCTCATAAAAGAATTAAAATTGAAGATATTAAAAAACATAAATTTTATTTATTGGGTAAAGAAATTTTTAATAAGAAGTTTATTAATAAAAATGATTTTAGTGATGAAAAAGATTTTAATAGAATTAATAGTGATTTTATTATTTCTGGTAATAAAAATGGAAAAGATAAATTTTTCAAAAATGAAAATTTAGATTTGTATCTTCCTGTTAAAACAACTAATAGAAATGAAGATAATTCTTCGGATAAAAATTATAATTTATTTACTGAAATTCATAATATACAAGTTAATAATGATACAAAAATTTTTAAAAATATTAAACAAAAACATAATAAAATTCATAATATAAAAACGAGGAATTTTAATAATAATGATTTCTTTACAAAATTTTATTCTAAAAATGATAATAATGTTTTTTTAAATAATCATGAATTAAGGAAAAAAAGGAATTTAAAATTATTTGATAATTGGAAAAATATTTTAGCAAAAGAAAAGTTAAATGGAAAAAAAATGATTAATTTCAATAATGAAAAAAAAAAATTAATATTATTATCAGATAGTAATGAAAAAAAATACTATAATCCAAAAAATAAATTTGTATTATCATTAAAAACAACAAATGCAAATAATTTTAAATTTTTTTCTCCTCCTCCTTTATCACCTAAATATAATAAGAAAAAAAAATTAACTGGAAATAATATCAAATCAATTAGAAAAGGAAATTCTAATAATATTCATGAAAAGGAGATAATGATTCTTAAAAATATTAAATTTCCAATTAAAACAGATTCAAATATTGAAAAAACAAATAAACTAAAATTTAATATTAATTCATTAAGAATTAAAGATCTTCAATTAAAAATTCCAATTATTTTAAAAAAAGAACAAATAACAATTGAAAAAATCAAATAAAACAATTAATTTATTATAACATTATTTTTAATAAAAAAATTCTATTACCTTTTACAATATAAATAATATAAAATTCAAGATTTAGTTATAATAATATTTTTTAACTATGATTTAATTAAATTTAAATTTCTTAATTCTTTTTCAATTTGTTCAGGAGATGTTATTTTTTGAATGAAAAAATCAAATCTTTCTTTATATTCATTGGGAGGAACACTTGAAATTTTATTCTTTGTGACTTTCATTTTTTTTATTTGTGTTTCTAAAAATTTTTGAAAACTATATAATTGAAAATAATCAATAATACAAATAATATAAAAATATTTTGAATCTAAAGAAGGAAATAAATATTTTTTAAGAGGAGTAATAAAATTAAAAGGAAAATTAATATTTTGATAATTATAATCATTCTTTTCTATAGAACTTTTAACATTAAGTGTATAACTATCTAAATTATAGTGATTATCAATTAATTTTTCTTTATTTTCAAATAATAATTTCATTTCATCATTATTCATTTTTAATTTAATAACAAATAATGAATAATCCATTATTCCATTATTTAAAAGAAAAGTACTATCATTTCTTGTAATTTCCCTTAATTTAATTAAATTATCATTATTTAATAAAAGTACATGTTCCATATTTAAAAAATTAGTATCTTTTAAAACTAACTTTTTTACATCTGCATTTTTAGCAAAAAAAACTTCTCTATTTAATTCACTTCCTTTCATATCAAATTTTAATAAGTAATTATTTTCAAAAATCCCATAAACATTTTTCATAATAATAAAAAATATTTCATTTTGTTTAAAAACACCAGATTTAGTAATTATTTTAAACATTCCATAAAATCTAACTAATAAAGAATCTTTATTTCTTGAAAAATGACCAGCTAATTTTTCAAGAAGTAAATTCCTAATTAATTCAACTTCTTGATAATTTAAAGTTTTTAAAATAAATCTTTTATCATATGAATTTAAAAAAAAATTTCCTCCTTTCGCTTCACTTTCTTTAATAGCTTCTTTTATATTTTTAGAAGGAAGAAATGAATTAATGAAAGTATCTTCATTTAAATTATCTTCATTTCTTAAATAACTAAAAATTTTAGGTGCGAATTCAACACAAGAAATTTCAAATTTATCTTTATTAATTAAATCTAAATCATCAACTAATCTTTCATCAGTTATATTAGAATTTGTAATAATATAAGTTGAAGTGGCAATAGAATTTTTATGATTTATATCAAATAAATTTCCTACTTTATTAATTTTATTTGTTAATGAAAAAATTGAACAAATAGATATGTAAATATTAGAAATAAAATTATTGACAGAAGAATTTTCAAAATTTCTAAATTCTAATAAAGTGGTTGAATTTAGAGAATTTCTATCTATTGTTGTTTCTTTAAAACATTTTATTATAATTCTCTTATATGATTTTGTTTGAATTAATCTTATTATTCCTATTATTGATGGTGTTGAACAAATAAACATTGTTCCTATAGTAAATACCCATTTTAAATTTTCATCATATTTAACTTTTATTAAATAATCAATAATATATAATAAACAATAGATAAAAGATGAAATAATATAAGTTCCAATATATATTAAATAATTTTTAAAGAAAGTTTTTATATCATTATCATTTTTATATTCATCACTTCTTAAAATATTAATAACTCCATAAATTCCTAAAAAAAGAGGGATTAAAGGAACAATCATAAATGAAACAATTGCTTTTTCTTTGAATGTACCTTGTCCATATCTATCACTTAAATATGTTAATTGAATATTACAAGTTATCATTGGACTTCTTCCATATATATCTAATAAATAACAAATTATCCCTATAAATAAACCAAAAATTAAACAAGATAAAAAATATTTTTTTATTGTTTTATCTGATTTTAAAACACTTTCAACTGGATTTAAAATAATATCTTTAATATGTAAAATCACAAATGATAATAATAACCAATCAAAATTATATAAAAAAGTAGTAAAAAAACCTAAATTGCAACATCTACTATTTATAATTCTTTCTTTTAAATTTTTACCTATTACATCATCGATAATATCATAATTTGTTGGAAAATTTTTTGCTGTAAATATCCAACATAATGATATTAAACATTCAATAATTGATAAAATTAACATTAGTTTTTCTAATGATGATGATTTATTTTTTTTATTTTGCTTTAATGTCATAATAAAATTTATTATAAAAATTATATTCACTATTAAACTTATTACTCCAAAAAAAATAACAAAATATAATCCTGTCGTTTGTGCATATCCTATATAAGTTTTTGAACTATTATATTTTATTTCATCTAAAAATCTTAAATCCATTTTTTATTTTTAACTATATTAACAATAAAAATAATATAATAATAGAATAATTTTTAAAATAAAAATAATATAATAAAAAAATACTTTTAAAAATAAATAATTTGATGAATGAAGAAGAATATTTTCTTCATTATGACCATATTACATCAAAAATAATTAAAAAAAATAAAGAAGATAAAAATAATATTTTTATACAAATAACAAATATTCAAATAGCAAATTTTGGAAAAGAAAAATCTTTTACTAGACAATTATCTTCTTTTAAATTTATACCTTTTGAAATAAATCAATCAAATTTTTTAAAAGTTTATGAAAATTTAATAGAAAACTCAAAAGAAGCACCATTTCTTTATTCTGAACCATTAATTATAGATGGAAATGTTTTAATTTTAAATAGAAAATCAATTAATTATATTTTAACTGTAATAAAAAGTATAATAGGAGAAATAAAACATAATAAAGAATTTGAAGAAAAATTATATAAATTTGCTTATTTAGGAATTGTACCAAAAATTAATAAAAATTTTTCAATTATGGGAGAAAATATTGAAAATATTTTAGAGAATTTTAATTGCATACAAACTATTATAGTTAATATTTATAATAAAGATAATTTTAAAATGGATATGTTAAATTCATATAGAAATGATATTAGACTTAATGATATAATGTTATTTTCATTTTTTTTTAATTCTTTATTTCCATATGTTAGTTCTATTGAAATTGATTTAAATATAATTCCAATAAATGAAAAATTTTTTTCTTATAAAGATAATTTTAATGAAAATACAATAAATAATTTAGCTGAAAATTATAAAGATTTATTTATTTCTAATTTTATTATATTAAATATATTTTATACATGTAATCATATCTTTAGAGGTAAAATTAAAATGTATGATTCATATTTATTAGAATTACAAAATATATTTTCAAAAGAATTATTTTCATATTCTGATATTTCTCAAGATAATTTTGTAAAAATAGAAAAAAGTATTAATAATGATGGAAATTTAAATATTTCTATTGTTGCAGATAAAAATTTATGTATTTTTAATTATTCAAAGGAATTAAATAATTCTATTATTTATTTTGATAAAATGATAATATTAAATAAAGAACATAATTTTCTTCAATTAGAATTAAATTTTAATTCTTTAGACCCTTTATTATTTGAAAAAATTAATTTATCAATTTTAAATACTAAAAAATTATCATATTTAAAACTTAGTTTATTTCCTGATACTCATATTTCATTACATAAATTATTAATAAATCAAAATTTTTATCTATATTATGGCCAAGGAGAAAAATTGTGTTTATATGATCCTAATATTAAATTAAATAAGAAATCAGTATTAAATAAACTTTTTGAAAGTTTTCAAACTAATTTAGAATATCTTTATATTATTTTAGAAACTAAAATTAATCATCAAGCATTAAATTCAATATATATTAATTTTTCTACATATTATTATTATGAAATAGATGAATTTGATAATTATAATTCTTCAATCAGTTGTTTTATTTTTAATTTCTTATTATCATTACAAAGAATAGAAAAAAAAAAGTTAAATTATTTACATTTGATTGTTAATAATCCAAATAATTTAAAAATTGCTTTAATTCAAAAATTATTATTTAAATATAATAATTCACAAAAAATAAATTTAAGTAATTTGGGTTTAACAAATCTTTATTTAGAAATAAATAACATTTCTTCAATTCTTTCATTTATTGATTTACCTTTAGATCTAAAACAATTAAACTTGTTTCAAACATCTGAAAAAGATTTAGATGAATTAATAATTTTATTATCTAAAAATAATCATAAATTATTGCAAGTCATAAATATCTCTTTTGATTATAATATTAATATTTCTTTCGAAAAATTCCAAAAATTTTTTTCATTAATTAATAATCAATTTGAAGAGATTATAATAGAATTTCCATATGAAATTTTCATTGAATCTTTATATGATGTTATTCTATCTATTAAAAATAATGGGAATTTTAATACTTTAATTAAATTTAAATTCAATGGAAATTTTTTTGAATCTTATCCAAAGCAATCTTTAAAATCAAAAATAAAATCAATTAATAATAGTTTAAATGAAAACAATAAAATGTTATGTATATTTAATATTAAAAGTAAATTATATGAAATTTCAATTGATATATATTTAGTGAAAAAAAATTGTTTATCTAAAGCTATTGAAATTATATTTTGTTTACAAAAAATAAAAGGAGAAAAAATCAAAACAAAGATATTTTTCAATATTTTTCATAAATTAAATTTTTTAATGAAGAAAACAATAAAATTTATAATTTCTAAAATACAAGAATAATATAAATTCATAAAAAAATAACAAAAAAAGATTTAATTTCTAATAAAAAAAAAATATAATAGAAAGCAATACAACAATTGTATATAATATGTAATATGATTGTTTTAAAACTAAAATAAATTTAATTTAATAATATTAATAAAAAATCTATTATAAATCACTTTTTTTCATTATCATTTTTTTTTTGATTTTCATCTTTTTTTTCTTCAATAACAAAATTACTATCTCTATTATTATTATTATTATTTTGTCCTCCAATAATATTTTCTAAAAGATAATTTGCAGCTAAATTTTCATTTTTATCACAAATAATATAAGCCTCATATGCTTGATAATCAGAAACATTTGCTAAATTTTTTAATCTTTTTACTGCATCATATTCATTTTTAGTTAACTTAATTTTATTACTTTTAGTAGTTTTTTTTTGTAAATTATCCCATCCTGTTTTTTTAGAATAAGCATTATAAATATTAGTATCTTCTTCAGAAATTGGATTATTTATTAATTCAATAAAATATTTTTCTTTGTCTTTTATTCTTTTATATAAATCAGAATCATTTCTTTGAATTAAATTTAAAACTTGATTAATTGTATATTTTTTAGAATGAACTAATATTTTAACAACTGAAGCTGCAATTTCAACATCAGTTTTATTATCTAATATTTTTAAATCACATTCTTTTTTATTTTCTTCTTCATCTTCACTTTCTTCTTTAAATTTAATATTTTTTACTCCTTTATATAAATAATCTATTGCTTTATCTATATTTCCTTTTGCTGCTTTTATTGCAATTTCTACTTCACTTTTTATAAATCCCATTTCAATTAATTGATTTATTTGATTTGAATAATCTTTTTTTGGTTTTTTCTTTATTTCTTCTATTTTTTTTTCTTCTGTTTCATTTTTTTTTTCTTCATTATTATTTTCTGATGTTATTTCTTTTTTATCTTTATTTGATATTTTTGCTTTTGTTATCATCATAGTTATTATTGAATCTTCTATTATATTATAATCTTTTAATGTTTTTGAATTATCTAATATTATTCCATCTTTTAGTAATTTTAGATTACTTGATTCAAATCCATGTTGCTTTTGAATTTCTTCTTTAAATTGAAGTATTGTTAATGAGTCATCATTTATATTTGTTTCATAGGTCACTTTTTTAAGATTTTTTACTATGACTTTCATATTATAGTATATATATTTTTTAAATTTAAGTTATTTATATTAAATTTTTTAATGTTTTTTTTAAAAAATCACATTATTATTTTAAAATTGTTAATAATAGTTGTAATTGTAAAAAAAAACTAAAAAAAAATTTAATTTTATTAACTCATTTAAATAATAATTATTTTATTTTTAAACTAACTTTATTATTCATAATAATATATTTTACCAATAAAAAAATAATAAAAAAAACTTACATAATTTAAGGAATGATCTTTTCATCTACTTTAGGAGCAAAAAAACAAATAATAAAAGAAACCAATTGACAACAACCTCCAATTAAATAAGCATAATGAAAAGGAACAAAAGAAGTAACTTTTAAATACCTTTTAATAATAAAGAAAAAAGTAGGTCCTAATAAATTTGCAATACCAAAAGCAATAAAAACTAAACCATAAATTTCAGAAGATAATTTAATTCCAAATTTTTTTGAAGTATAAGCAGGAAAAATAGAATAAAAACTACCCATAATAAATCCAGTAATAACAATAAAAGTCCCAAATAAAAATTTTTTTTCAACAGTATAATAAAAGAAAATAGATAAAATTAATAAAATAATATTTCCAGGTAATAATATAATTTTAAACCCAATAATATCAAATAAAAATCCCCAAAGTGGTCTTCCAAAACTATTAGTTCCACTAAATCCACTTGCTAAATATTTTAATAAATTAGTTGATAAACCATTATTTTGACCATAAGCTCTAAATGTATTTGAAACTAAAGGTGGATAAACTAATAATATTTAAATAATATAATATTCTTACTATTTGAAAATAAACCCATTAAAAATAAACTCCAAAATGTCCATGTTCTTAAAGCTTTTCCAACTGATAAAATATTATCTTCATTTTCAATTGTTTTTTTATTTATAATAATATTATTTTCATTATTATTATTTTCATTATTATCATCATTATCAACAGGAATTAATTTTTCTTCTTTTTTATTATTATTTTCTTCAGGATAATAAGGGAAAAATAAAATAACAGTACAAAAAGCTAAAAAAATAGTAGTAGGGAAAAAGAATTTTAAATATCTTTTAATTCCCAAAGCTTCATCATAAGTAAAATAAACATCTTCTTTATCTTTAATAGTAGGATTAACACCATTAGGATTAATAACAATTTCAGCAATAATATTTAAAAAAGTAGCAGTAAAAGCTAAACCAATTTGAACACATCCAACAACAAAACCTCGATTATTAGGAAAGTATTTAAATCCTAATCTCATAGGAATTAAATAATTACATCCAACACCCATTCCACTAATAAGCATAGCAAAATAATCTAAAAAAATATTTTTTGAAAAGTAAATAATTAAATGACCTAATATTATAAATGAAGTACCTAAAATTGTAACTTGTCTTGGACCATAATTTCTTTCTAAATAACCACCAAGTGACATTGATAAACTTATTGCAAATACTCCGAATGGACCTAAAAAAAATCCTTTTGATAATGTTAAACTTGAATCAAATTCTCGAAGGTAAGATATTAGATATACATTTAAACTTGACCATACGTGAACTGTTCCACTTATTATGTGCATTAGGATACCTCCGATTATTACGAAAATTCCTTTTGTTTTGTTTGATAGTTTTAATTGCATTTTTTAATTTTTTTTTTGGGTTTATGGTTTTTTTCTCTATAATTTTTTTATTTGAATTTGATAATTATATTATTTTTCAATATTATTAATTTATTTTTTGTGTTAATTTTTATTTTTTTATAATAATTATATTTATGAAATTTAATTTAATTTTTAATTATTTATTTATTTTTTTATAATTTATTATTAATAAATGCAATTTTCATCATCGTCATCAACTTTTTATTCAAATAATAAAGATGAAAATAAAAAGAATAAAAAAAAAATATTATTAAAATTAGGTGAAAATGATTCAAAGAAATATATCATAAAAAATAAAGAAGCATTATACGACTATAATAAACTATTAAAGAAAATGAAAGACCCTAATTTCATGAATGGAAAATACAATAATTATCAAGAAACAAAAGACATATTTAACATACAATATAATACACCAAATTTTAAAAAAAATCCAAAGCAAATAATAAATTCATATAACATAGAATTAATTGGGGAAAATTTTGAAAAGAAAATAAAATATAAAAGTAGAATTTTAGGAGTAGATGAAGGATTAATAGAATTACCAAAAGTTTTCAGTGACCCAAATATTAATTTATTTAAAACTACAGTACAAACAGAAGATAAAAAAAAGAAAAAAAATCAATCACGAAATAAAATAATGCAAGAAAATTCAAAAGAAAATACAAAAGCCAAAAAAGCATTTTCATTTGATAAAATAATAGAAAAGGAAAAAAAAAATAAAATAAATAAAATAAAAAACAAAAATAAAGATTTAATAGAAGAAGAACCAAATAAAATAGAAAAATATCAAAATTCAATTCAAATGATAAATGAAATTAAAAAATTAGATTCTTGGGATATGAGACATGCATATAAAGGAATAAGAAGATATCAAACTCATGGTACAATGAGACATATTTTAAGTAGTTTAGGACAAGGTAATATGAGATGGTTATTAGATATTAAAAATGATCCTCAAAAATTAAAAATTATTTCAAGAAATAATTATTTAAAAGATTTTTTTAATAAAATTGATCAAAATCAAAATGCTATTTTTATGCAAAGTTTGAATATTCAAAAAGAAGAATTTAATTTTGATGTTTTTGAAAAAGGAAATTTTAATCATGAAAAAGATGAAATTTTAAGAAAAAAAAGAGAAAATCAAATTGATTATTATAGAGAAGCTATTAAAGAAAAAATTAAAGTTGAGGATATTTTAAAAAATGATTTAGCTAATATTGCACAAGGAATTTATGATGCTAAAATTGAGAAAAAAAAATTAATTGTTCAATTATATGATGAGTCTTTGAAAATTAATGAAATTCATAAAAAGAAAATTAAATTAAAAGAAGAATTTGATGAAAAAATGGAAGAAATAAAAAATGATTTGTTAATTGATAATAATAATACTATTGTTACTCCAAGAAAGAAAAATGATAAAGGAAAAAATTTATCAATGAGAAAAGAACAATTATTAAAAAGAAATGAAGCTATAATTAAACAAAAAGAATTAAAACAAAATATAGAAGAAAATTTTGAAGAATTAGATAATGAAAGAGATGAAGTAGAATTTAATATTGAAGAAATAAATAAAGATATAAATCAAATGAAAGAAGAAATAAAAAGAGGAAAAATGAGATTAAATCAAAGAATTCAAGCAATGAGACAATATTATTTTGATATATTAAAACATGGAATAGATGTAAGAAGAAATGGTTTAGTTTGGGTAATTGTACAACTAATATCTTTAAAATCATTTATTGAAAAATCACATTTTCCAATTTTTTTAAATGATTTACAAATAGATTATTTATTAACTATTTCATATAAACAATATGATATTAATGAATTAATTAAATTATTTCAAATTTTAAAAGAAAAACAAAAAAGTTTTAGAGAAGATTTTATAAAACAAGAAAAAATAAATAAAGAAAAAGAGAAAAAAAAATTAATTGAAAAAAGACAATCTATAAGAAAAAGTGGAGGAGATTTTACAGAATTTATTGAAGAAATTGCAAAACAATATGAAAATGTTATTAATATTTGTTTAAATGAAACTAAAGAAGAAAAATACATAAATGAAATTTCTGAAAAATTAAAAAAAGATATTTTAAATATTTACAAAGAAGATGAAGAAGAAGAAAATTTAAATGAAAAAAAAGAAGTTAATGAATTATATTTTTTACCTGGTTCACTTGCTGAATTTTTTAATAAAAATCAAAAGTTCAGAATTTATTTTGATGATATTGTTTTTTTAAATAGTGAAATTATTCGAAAAGAACATGAATTAAAAGAATTAAAAGAAAAAGAATTAAAGAATTTTAAAAATAACTTAAAAGAAGAAAGAAATAAAAGAAATTCAATCGATAATCAACTTATTTTTTCTGCTTTATTTGGAAATGGTATTTCTGTATAATATAAAAAAGGTTTATTTTACTTATATATATATATGTATATATTTTAATTATATTATTAAATTAGTTATTTTTTTGTATTTAAAAAATATTTATATATGAAATCAAATGAAATAAAAGAAAATAAAGAAGAATTAAATAATCATAATGAAAATGATTATGAATATTTAAATTTAGATGATATAAGCTTTGATGATGATAGTGATGAAGAAAATAATATAAAAGAAAAAATAAATTCATTAGAAATTGAAATTAATGTAACCAAAAGAAATAAATATCAAAGAAATAAAATGTTGGATGAAGCAGATATTTTATTTGGAAATTATTCAGATGATGAAGATAAAATTAATAATAATAATAATCCAAAAAATAATAAAAAATTGATTTATAAAGGAACAACAGCAAATTTAGAATATATGTTAAGTCATAGAAATCATAAAGATGAATATAAAATACGAATAAAAATATCAAAATTAAAACCAAAAAAATAAATAATTTTTTTTGTTGTGAATTTACATATAATTTTAATTATAAAATTAAATATTATATTTCATTTTAAATATTTTCAAAATATTCAGGATCATCATCTAATAAAGCATAACCATCTTTATCAGTTTTAATTTTAGAATCAGTATTAATTTCATCTGTTCTATTTTGTTCATTATTATTACCATTAGTATACATTAAATATATAATTATACTAATAAAACTAAACATACATAGATTTTGAAAACTTCCAAAAAACCTTCTTACATTACTTCTATTTTGTTTTATTTGTTCTTGTTCTTTTGTTTGAATATTTTCTTTTGTATTTGGTTTTGTATTTTCTATCTTTTCATTTGTATTTGGTTTTGTATTTTCTTTATTTTCATTTGAATTTGTATTTTCTTTATTATCATTTGTATTTGAATTTACATTTTCTTTATTTTCATTTGCTTCTTTTACATTTTTTTCTTCATTTTGTTTTTTTTGTTCATATTTTTCATTATTTTCTAAATTATTTACTTGTGTTTCTTTGTTTGATTCTTTATTTTCTTCATCTAATTCTTTTTCATCATTATTTTTATTTTTATTTGTTTCTTCTTCATTAGTATTCTGATTTTCAATTCCATTATCATTTTTGTTTTCATTTTTATTTTCAATAACTTGTTTTTGTGGTTTTAAAATTTCAATATCATCATCAATTTCCTCATTATCATTATTATTTTTATTATTATTTTCATTATTTTCATTTTCATCATTATCATTATTTTTTTCTTCATTATTTTCTTCATTATTTTCATTTTTATTATTTACAATTGGGGTAGAATTTTTATTTTGTGAATTTTTAATATCAACATTAGTAATTGCAGGTGAAATTGGAGTATCATTTGTTGAATTTGGAACTGAAATTATTCCTTCTGTTGATTTAGGAAGAAAAAATAAATTAATGATTATAAAAAATAATATTGTTGCATATACTATATATTTTTTTTCTCCTGGAATTCTTTTTGAATTTCCATATTTCTCCATTTTATAAAATAAAATAATTAATTGTAAATTATAATAAAAAATTGAATGATATTTTATTTTTGTTTTATTTATTTTTTTTAAAATATGAATTCAAACAATGATAATAAAGAAAATTTAAAAAATAATATGTTAACTAATGAAAATATTCCAAATCATAAAGTTGAATTTGTTCATATTCCTGGAAAAGAATTAATGGATACTATTGAAAATTTTGATAATTTTGATGATATTGATTTAGGTTCAATGAATGAGAAAGATATGGAAAAAATTATTAAAAAGGAAAAAAAAGAACAAATGAATGATGAAGAATTATTAAATTATTTATTAAAAAATGAGGAAGTTGATAAAGAAGAAAATGAAGAAAATAATATTGTAAAAAATAATGGAAAAAAAGATAAAGATAAGGTTAATAAAATGAAAGAATTAAAAAAAATTGATGAATATTTAGAAAAAAGAACTAAGAAATTAGAAATAATACAAGAAAAAATAGATGAAGAAAAAAATAAAAATAAAAAAAGAAATAAAATATCAAATCAAAATAATAATAATTCTAATAATTCAAATATAATAAATAAAAGAAATAAAAGTAAATTAAGAACATTTGAAGAATTTATTAAATCTCAAAAATCACATATTGAAAAAGTAAAAGAAAAAATATCAAAACTTAAAAATGAACAAAAAAAAGTTTATGATGATTTATGTCATAAAATTCCTGAAATTTGTGATAATTCAAAAAAAATAATGGAAAAAAATAATAAGAAAGTTGTAGATAGATTATATAATTCAAAAAAAGAATTACCAACTTCAAATACTCAAGATACATTAATTTCAGCATCAACAAGATTAAGTAAAGATAAGCAAAAATATTTATTTAATTTATATAATGATGCACAGAAAAGAAAAGAAAAAATAAAAGAAAAAGAAAATGAAATATATAATCAAGAAATTATGAATTCTTCTAAAATCACACAAAATTCTAATAAGATTTTATATAAAAAATTTAAAGATAAATTTCAAAATGAAATTAATAATAATATTGATATTTTTGATAATAGTATTGGATTTAAAGATTTAGAAAAACTTTTCATAAATTTAAGATTTGTAAAAGGGGAGCAAATATCAAATGAAGAGTCTAATCTTCTTAATGAAATTTATGAATGTTTAATAAATGATTCAGAAATTGAAAATAATAATAATAATAAAAATACAATTCCTAATATAATTAATAATTATTCATCAAAAATTAATTTAGATCATTTATATATTTTTTGTTTATCTATAATTGGTCTATTAAATTATTATATTTTAAATTCTTATACTAATACTGATAAAAAATTAACTGAAAATGGAATATTATTAAAAATAAATGAAGATTTAAATTCAAAAATAAAAATAAATAAAAAATATGGAGGTTTTGATGAAGATAAAAATTTTATAATAACACCTAATCAATCAAAATTAATATTTTCTCATTTTTTTATCTTTTATCAAAATTGGAAATCTACATTTACAGTAAGTAAAAAAATTCAAAATCATGAATCACTTAATTTTTTAAATAATAATATAAACATATCTCAAAATAATAAACCATTAAGAACAAATAATAATAAATCAAATATAACAAATCATAAATCTTATTATTCAAATACTGAAGGAAATTTATTTCAACATATAAATCAAAGTTTATTAAGAAAAATAGAAACAGAAAAAAATTTAAACGAACAAAAAAAAAAGAAAGAAGAAGAAGAAATGGCAAATTGTACTTTTATGCCAAAAATAAATAAATATAAAAATGATGATAATATAATTTCTTTAGAAAATATAGTTGCAAAATATAATTTAACAGAGAAAGATATTTTTAAAAAAGAAAAAGCAATTATACAAAAATCAGAATATGAAAAAAAACAAAAAGAAGAATTAACATTTAAACCAAAAATAAATAATATAGATAATATACAAAAATATTATTCTGAAAATAAAGTTCCAATAGATGAATTTATACAAGATGAAGAAAATTTTGCAAAAAGATTAGAAAATGGAAGAAAAGAAAGAGCTTTAATTGATAATGCTTTTAAATTAAGAAATTATAATATGAAAATAAATTTAACTAAAGATAATAAAAATTTAGAAAGAAATAAATCAGTTGGAAGATTAACTAATGTTACTAATTATAATAGATATAGTTTTAAACCAAAGAAAAAAATTTATAGTCAAGAAAAAAATTATTTAAATTCTAATTCTGATAAATATAGTTATTCTGGAAATTTTGATTTTGAAAATAAATCAACTGGATTTAAAAATTTTCAAAAGAAAAAAAGTATATTTTTTATTTTTTTTATAATTTTATTTTTTAGAAAAAATTATTTCTTTAGATGTTGGATTGAGAAATGGAGTTAAAAAACAATTAAATATATATGATGGGGATAATCCAGATGAATTATGTGAAAAATTTGCAAAGGAAAATAGTAATATAATATTTATTTATTTTATATTTTATTTTAGATATTAATTCTCAAAAACAAAAAAAATTAAAAGAAATGATTCAAAAAGAAATAGAAAAATATCAGGAAAATCATTAATAAATATAATAAATAAAAATATATATAAATATTATATAATACACAAAAAATAAAAATTGAAATTAATTTTAAAATAAAGACTCAAATTAAAAAACCAAAAAAAAAATTAAAAAAACTCTAATTTAAATTATCTCTCATAATAAAAAAACTATCTTAAAAAACTCCAAAAAAAAAATTTTTTTATACACCAATACAAATAGAAGTAATAAATTCATGATGTTTTAACTTCAACAAATCAATAAAAAATTTTCCATCACACAAAGCTCTACAAATAATTTTCAACCCTTCATTTTCACAATACAAATAAGCATTTTCAGAAATATGACCAGCTTCAAAACAAGCAAATTTAATACTAGAACTTTTATTCGTATCAGCAAATATTAAAATATTCATAGCAGATTTTAAAACATAATCTTGCATTCCCATTGAGACTTTATCATAATAATTTCCTTTAATTATAGGAATTAATGAATTTTCTTCTGAATTATATTTAAAAATTGCATCTTTGAATACTGCATATATTTCTAAAGGATAAATTGCTAATCCAGAAGGAACTGTTTTATTTTTATTATCATTGTGACTTTGACCATAACATACCCATAGTAATTCTGATATTTGTTTTAATGTTAATTCTTTTCCTGAATATTCTCTTTCACTATGTCTTTTTGATATTATTTCCATTAAATTTTTACCTTTTTTTAAATCTGGGTCTTCTAATTTTATTTTTTCGAATTTTAATGACATTTTATTTTTTTATAATTATTTTATTTACATGGTTTATTTAATTATGTTATTTTTTAATAATATTTTTTTTATTTTATTTAAATGATATTATTGTAAATATTAATTTCTTAAATATTAATTATTCAAAAATAAAAATTATATAAGTTAATATTCTATTCAAAAAAAACTTAATATTAAAAAAATACAAATAACTTTTTTTAAATACTATTTAATTTATTTATAGCATCTAATTTATTTTGAATAGAATCTATTAATAAATTACTAACTTCATTCCCAATTTTAATATTATTTTTATAACCTCCATTTAATTTTAAAAACTCTTCTTTTTGTTGAACTTCTTTATCTAGAGCATCACTTTGGATTTTAAATAATCGTATGTTTTCATATAAATCTCCAGTTTGACTATGAGTACTATTAAAATTAATTTTTTTTCTTCTTCTTATTTTATAATCATCTTTTTCTCTTTTGGCAATAATTTCTTGTAAATAATTTGGTAATTTTTCTGGTTTAGGATGAAGAATTTGAATAGGTTTTAAAAATTTTTTTGAAGTTTTTAGTATTAAATTATTTATATCTTCATCATCATATTTTCTTATTGTAATTTCATTTGATAAAGATAATTTATTTCTATAATTTTTTTTAGGAGGAGGAACATAAAAAATATCATTTCTTTTTTTATTATTTTTATGAGTAAGTATAACATCATTTTTATCTATTTTTTTATTTTTTTCTGATAATATTTTCTTTAAATTTGGACTTACTATTGGTTTTGGAATATTATTTTTTGAATATTCAATTTTTTCTCTTTCTAAATAAAGCATTTTTTCTTTTTTTAATTCATCATAACAATATTTTTCTTTATCATCTTCTTCACAAATTTTTGATATTTTTGATTTATAAATTGGTAATAATTGACTTCTATTACTCCACATTTCTTTCAATTGTCTTTTTTTTTCTTTTGATTCTTCTTCTATTATCTTTCTTTGTTCTTTTATTTTATTTTCAATTGATATTAATTCTTCTTTTGTTACAAATTCTTTTTTATGGGAATTTACTTTATCTATTAATTTTTGTTCCTCTAATTCATATTTTTCTTTATTTTTAAAAAATAAATAATCTTTTTCTGATTTTTGAAATTTTTCATTTATAAATTGTTTTGTTTTTTCCATTTTGTCATCAATTTCTTTTTTTCTTCTTAAAAAAATTTGATGTTCTTTTTCTTTTCTTTCATTAAATATTTTTTCTTTTCTTTCTAAATCTTCTTTTTCTTTTTCTTTAAATTGTTTTTCTCTTTTTTCACTTGTTATTTTTTTATCTTTTTCCATTTTATCTTTTAAGTCTTTTGCCATTTTTTCATATTTTAATGCTTTATTTTTATATTCATCTTTATTTTTTTCAAAATTTTCTAAAAAATTAGAAATAATTTCTTTTTTATCTTTTTTATTTGATTCTTCCATAATTAAATCAATTTCACCATTTATATTTTGTAATTTTTCCATTAAATTGGTTTTTTGATTTTCTATGAAATTTAATTTAGAATTTCTAATATTTTGTTCAATTAATCCTCCTTTAATTCCTTTTAATCCTTCATCTTCAATTACTTTTTTATTAACTTCTAATTTTGAAATAGAATTCTGTAAATTTTTTTGAGAAAATTTTAAATGTCTCAAATATTTTAAAGTTTCATTTGAAGTTATTTTTTTATTTAAATTTAAATCTGGACTAAAATATCTTTTTGGTATAAGAGTATTAAATTGATTTGATTGTTTATTTATTTCTATTTTATTTTCAGTAAATTCTTTTTTTATTTTATAATTTGTTTTTAAAAGTCCACTTGAAACTCCTTTTTTTAAAGTTTCTGGTATTTTTAATTTTTTGTATTTATCTCTTAAAAAATGATTTGCTTCATTATCATTTTCATTATCATTATTATGATTAATATATTGAATTTCTGTAATTAAAAGTTGCTCATCATTTTGAATATGATTATCGGGAATTAAATCTTCATTTTTTATAACTGGAATATTTTCAACTATATAAAATTATATTATAATATATTTTTTACCCTTTGAAATATTACTTGAATTTCTTTTTAAATTTAAATTTGATTTCTCTACTGAATTTATACTATTTTTTTTACTAAATTTTGGATATTCTTTTTGTTCATTTTGATGTGACATTTTAATTTTTTTTATTTCACCAAAATAAAAAATTTAAATATAAAAAATAATAATATATTTCATTAAAAAACAATTTATATAGTTAAAAAATATATTTTTTTAATTATTTTTTTTCATTTAATTCTAAATTAAATGGATTAAATTGATTATAATATTGTGAAAAAAAAGGCATCATAGGATATAATATTTCATATTCATTTTTATTATTTTTACACATTTTCTTTTTTCTTTCATTAATAATTTTAAGTAAATTATCTCTAAATGGAGTATTATATTTTGCAGGAATAAAAACATTAGAAGATTGAATATTTAAATTATTTGATTGGATAGTTAAATTATTTTTTTCATATCTTTTATTTTCATATAAATTTCCTTGTGTATAATCTTTATTTGATAAATTATTTTTTTTTGATTTTTCTACTGTCATACTATAATTTTTTAATTTATCTAAATAAACTCTTAAATTTATTTCTCTCCATTCTCTTTCTTCATCAATTTCTTCTTTTTCTGTATTTTTAATATCTTCTTTTAATGAATCTTCTGATAATGATAATTGGTCAAATTGAGTATTGTTTCTTGATTCAAATTCATTTTCTTTTTCTATTTCACTTTCTTCTTTTTTTTCTTCATTTATTATTTCATATTCATTATTATTTTTTCTATTTTTTTTATTAGTTTGAATAATTATGTTTTTATTTATATTATTTTCATTATTATTATCTTTATTATTATCTTTTATTTCTTTATTTATATTTTCTATTTGTTTTTTTTCTTCTTTTTTATTTTCAATAAGTTTTTTTTCATCACTATTAATTTGTTTGTTTATTTCATTATTATTTTGTTTTTTTTCTTCATCTATATAATCAACTATTTTTTTTTCTTCATTTATATTTTCAATTAATTTCTTTTCTTCATTTATATTATCATCTATTTTTTTTTCTTCATTTATATTTTCATTTCCATTAATTTTCTTTTCCTTTTTTTCTTCATTATTTTCTTTTTTTCCTTCATTTAAATTTTCAATTTGTTTTTTTTCTTCATTATTATTATTAGTATTATTTTTAATTTCCTTATTTTCTTCATTAAAATTAATATTTTTACTTTCTGGAATAGGAGTGACTTTTTGAATATCTTTTTTATTATTTTTTTCAGGCGTATTTCCAATTTTTTTTTCTTCATTATTTTCTCCAGGAGTAATATTAATATTTCCTTTAATTAAATTTGGATTATAATCACTAGGAACTTCAATACATTCTTGAAAAGGTCTTTTAGGTTGTTTTGAAACATAATGATAAAAATCATTACTATTATAATTACGATAATTTTTATGTTCATTTTTATTATTTTTTTTATCATTCACTTCTTTTAAATTTGAATTATTATAATTATTTCTATTATAATTTTTTTTCCCTTTATAACCTTTACTTTTATTTCTATTATTATATCTTACTTCTTCTAATTTACCTTTTTTTACTTCTTTCCATCCATAATCATCTCCTTTTTCTTCTATTATTCTTGCTTTTTCTTTTATTTCATTTATTATTTTTTCTTCAATATAATTATTATTTATTATTATATTATAAATTTCATTTTCATCTAAAGCATTTTTTGCATATTTTGAATATTTATATATTAATGATGAATCTTTTTTTGAAATATGATTTTTTTCATTATAATAAGACATATTTTTTTACCTTTTTCAATAAAATTAAAAAAACAAAATAAAATTTATTTTAAATAATTTATTATAAAATATAATATTAAAAAATGACTGAATCTTATTCTAACCATAATGATAATGAAATAGCAAGAGGAATAGTAAATAATCAAACACTATCCACAAAAGTAGAAACTTTAAATCAATTAGAATCTTTAAATAATAATCAAAATAATCCAATTAAAACACAAATAAATAATACTAATGAAGTAGAAAAAGATGAAGATATGAGAGGAATATATATAGGAGAAAGGAAAAAAATATTAGATTATAAAATACAAATTAAAGATTTAAAAAATAAAATAAAATTTCTTCAAAATGATAATAAAAAGAAAGATATTGAAATAAAAAATTTAAAAGAAGAAATAGCAAGTGATAATGAATATTTAAAAAATTTAGAAAAATTATTAATTAAAGAAAGAGAAAAACAAAATGAATATATATTAGCTCAAAAGAGATTAAATACAGGAACATTATCTCAAAAATATTCAATAAATCAAACACAAACAAATCAATATGAAATTGAAAAAGAAATTGAATATGATCCTCAAACAAAAGAATTATTAGATGAATTATCAAAATTAAAAGAATTTAGAGATAGAATAATAGAAAATTCTTTTGAAAATTGTGAAGTTAATTTTGAATTATTTGATACTTTAAAAAGAGTTGATCAATTTATTTTTAATTTAGAAAAAAGTTCAAATGATTTAAATATAAAAAGAAATGCAATTAAATTTAAATTAAATTATAATAATAATGAGGAAATTGAAGAACATTATAATAATTTAATAAATAATATTATGAGTAATATTGATTCTAAACAAGTTGAATATAATGTTTTAATGAATGAAAAAGATGATGAAGTTGAATTATTATTAAAAGAAATTGAAAAATTAAAAGAAGAAAGAATTGAAAAAGATAAAATTATTGAAGAAAAAGATAAAATTTTAAGTAAAGTTGCTACTGAAAATGAATTTGTAAAATTAAAAGCTCAATATAAAAACCAAAAAAGCGAAAGTGAAAAAAGAGATGAAAAAGAAATGAATGAAAAAATAGAACAAAAAAATCAATTAAAAACAAAAGCAATGAAAAAAAGTGTTAATAATACTATTAATAAATTAAAAAAAAATTTTGATATGGGAAATGATGATAATGTTAATTTTGTTAAAAATATTCAATCAAAGATTAAATAAAAATTTTTTTTATATGATTTAATATTTAAAATATTTTTTTTTTGAATTTTAAAATTTATGAAATTTATTAAATAAAAATCATAATTTAAATAAATATTCATTTTTAATTTATAAATTAAACTAATTAAATAATATTTCCAAAGAAATTTTATATTTTTAAACTCAAATATACAAAATTAAAAATAACTCAAAACCCAAAAAAAAGAAATTAACAAAATAAAATAAAATGATATCATTTCTTACATTAAATCTTTTTATTATTTTGAGTATTATTATTCTGAATTTTCTTTTCAATATTAATAGTCCAATTTTTACAAGTTGAAACTAAATAATCAAATTTTTCAATAATCAATCTTAACTGAATTAACATATCATCAATATTAGGATCAGGTTTTAATTTAATAGTCTTAATATAACCATAATAAAAATTTTTTTCTAAATTCCTTCCTGCTTCAATTTCACCAAAATTATCACCAATACAAAGAATACTTGTTGGTAAATTGAAATCATAATTTTTTATAACTTTATCAAATGCTTCTCTTTTCCACATAGAAACACAATTAGGATGAATTTCTTCATAATTATTTCTAGAAGAAATAATTCTTATTTTTTTTAATAAAGGATAAACATTTGGATAATATTTTTCACAAGAATATTTAAGCCAACTTAAATCTGAATTTGTAATTATAAAAGTATCTCCTTTTTCAAGTGATTTTTCTAAAATTTCCATTACAGTTATTTCTAATAAACTAATTTGAATTAAAAAATCTTTTGGCATTAAATTTACATTTATATAATAACCATATTTTGATAATGAATTAGTACACATTAAAGTATCATCCCAATCAAATATTATTATAGAATTTATTTCCCTTTTTAATTTATCTATTTTCCAATTTATATTTGAAAATAAATTTTTTATAAGTTCTTGTGAATATTGTTTTGGAGGAGATTTACTTTTAATTTTTTGAAATATTTGATTTATTTCATTTGATGTTATTATTTTTTCATCATCTTTTTGGCTTAATGGATTTTTTAAATTATATTCTAATCTACATGATGGGGCTCTTTTATGAGAAACTTTTTTATTTATATTATTATTCATTTGATTTTTTACTTTATCATTAGACATTTTTGTTTTAGTTATTATATAGTTTTTTATAATATATTAATCTGTTAATATTTTATATAATTTATTAAAATAATTTATGTTAATTTAAAATATATATTTTCAAACAAATCATATATTAATTAATAATTATCATATAGATATAAATTAATATATAATAATTAATTTGTTAAAATAAATTTTTTATAAAATTATTATATTATATTTTTGTATAAAATATAATAAAAAAAAAATAAAAAAAACTAAATAGTAAAATTAAACAAAAATATTATTACATTCATAAAAAATTTAAAAAAAAAAAATGTTTCTCCTTTTCCTACTCCCAATATCAATAACTTCAAAATTAAAATGGTTAAACGAAGTTTCAGGATACAATAAATTTGATCCTGAATCAGGTTACTCAGGAACATTAAACAAGCCAATAACAGCAATTCGAATATCAGGTAACCTTCAATACAGAGTTCACATAAAAGATGGTAATTGGCTTCCTCCAGTAACAGGATATTCAAAAGATAAAAGTCAAGAAGACTATGCTGGAAATGGTAAAATAATAGATTGTATATCAGTAGAAGGAGCAAAATATATGGTTCATGTAATGGGTGGTGATTGGTTACCTCAAAAATCAAAATATAATATTTATGATACTAAAAATGGTTTTAGTGGTATTTATGGTAAAGCTATTGATGCTATTATGATTAATGGTAGAAGTTATCAAGTTGCAATTAATGATGATTTAAATGATAATTTTAATAATGAAACAAATAAAAAAAATAATTTTGATAATTATAATAATTTAAATAATGATTATTTAGAATTTTATAATGAAAATTGTAGTAATGTATATTATAAAAGTGGAAATCAAGAATTTATAAAATGTGGTACTGGATTAAAAGGAGTTGATTATCAATGGAATGTTAAAGGAATGCAATTTGCTTGTACTTTTCTTTGTTGTTGTGTTATTGGAGGATTGGGAAATATGGAACAATTTATTGAAGCTAGGGAATGGGCCATTAAAAATAATTTTATTGAAGATGTTACTACTCATGTTAAGATTGATTATTTAGATTTAGCTTTTAAAATTTCTGAAAAATTTCATACTGTTTTTCATTCTAATTGGACTGTTGATGATGAATATTTTCATACTTTTGTTAAAAATGAAAATGGAGAAGAAATTTTTAATGCAGCTGGACTTGGGGTTGTATAAATTATTTTATTTGTTTTTTGTTTTTTAGGTTTTTTTTTATTTTTTTGTTTTTGGTTTTATATAATTATTTGTTTTTTATTTAAATAATAAATTTAAAAAATTATATTAATTAAAAGTTAAATTCATATAAAAAAGATATTTTTGATTTATCATATAATAAAAATTTGTTAAAATTATATTATAAATAAAAAATGTCAACACAAAGAGATAATAAAACTAATAATATTAATTTCCAGAATAAAAATTATAATATTTTTATTAGACAAGAAAAAGAACAATTAATTTTATCAGCTAAAAATAGAAACAATTCAGAAATTTATACCAATAAATATTCTTTAACAGATTTAACTACGGCTTCAAAATTTTTTAGAATAAATGACAATGTTTCAGAGTCATTTAAAGAAATAGAAAAATTAATTAATGAAAAAAAAATATCAATAAAAGAAGAAAATGATTCAGTAATACTTAACTTTATAATTAATTTAGCAACTATACCCAAATTTTCACTTAAATGTGAGAAAGAAAAAAATGATTTTTTGTTAGATTTGATAACAGAAGAAGAAAAAAAATTATTACAAGAATTTATAGGAAAAGATAAAAAAGTAAAATTATTATATAAAGCAAGTAAAGATGGAGATAAAGCTGATAATTTTTATGCAAAATGTGAAAATAAAGGACCAACATTAACATTAATATTAACAACCAATCAAAGAAAATTTGGAGGATATACTTCATTATCTTGGAAAAGACCAGTTAATGATGATCCAGTTTATTATAAAGATGAAAATGCTTTTATTTTTTGTTTAAATAAAAAAAAAAAATATTGTCTTAGAAATGAACAAGATAGAAGAGAAAAAGCAATTTGTATGTATAAAAATAATGGTCCTGCATTTGGAGGAGGAAATGATTTTGTTGTTTTTAATGAATGTTGCAAAAATTCAAATTCTTATAGTAATTGTCCATATTCTTATAAAACTGTTAGAAATGAATTAAATGGAGGTAATTATAATTTTCAAGTTAAAGATTATGAAGTATATTCTGTTTTTTAATTAAAAAATTTTTATTGTTATTAAATTTAATATTTTTTATTTAGTTTTAAAATTTAGATATTTTAAATTATTGTGATGTGGAATTTTAAATTTAAGATTAAATTTTTTTTAATATTTTTTTTTAATTTTTTTTTAAATGTTGCTAGATTTGATTTTTAGAAAAAAAAATTGTAGAGATTTTTTAAAAGTGTATTCTGAAGATTTATATAGAGATATTATTCCAAATGTTTTTGAGATTGGAATTCTTACTTTGCAAAGTAATTTTAATAAAATTTTATTCTCAAAAGAAGAATTAGAAGAAATTATTCTTGATATTAAAAATAAAGAAAATATTCCAAATATAAATTTTAAATCTTTACATAAATTAACTGGAGTAAATCAATTTAATAACAATAATAATGAAACAGAAATTCAAAATAAAAGAAAAGAGGAAAGAAATGAAAGAAAATTTATTCAAAAAAAATCTAATGAAGTTTATCCAAATTGGTGGTGGGATTTAAAAAATGAAAATGAAGATAGTTTTGAAAAAAATAAAAATCAAATTAAAAAAATGCAAAGTGATGAAATTAAAAATAATAATATGAATTATGAAAATTATAATAATCAAAATATGTTAAATAGGAATTTTAATTCTAATTATGATAATTTTAATCAAAATCTTCCTAATCAAAATATAATTAATAGAAATATCAATTCTAATTATTTTAATAATGAATTTAATCAAAATGTTAATCAACAAAATTTTTACCATAATTTTAATGATGAAAATTATTTTAATGATAATAAAATAAATGAAGATAATTTTGAAGATAATAATTTTGAAATTGAAAATAAGGAAAAACCAAGAAAAAAAATGATAATGAATAAATTAACAAAAGGAAATTCAAATTTAAAAAATAATAATAATAATATTAATTATTATGAAAATATTCAACAAAAAAAAAATATGATCCAAACTAATATAGAACAAGAAATAATCAATCAAAACCAAAAACCATCAGAACAAAATTTATCAAATCAAATTCAAAAAAAAGGAATAAATTATAAAATTACATTTGATAAAGATTTAAAACCTGAAAAAATTGAAAAAACAGAAACAAAAGGTAATTATATTAATAAATATAATAATAATTCAAATTCAAATAATTTAATAGATAATACCAAAAAAAAATATAATAATAATAATTTTAATGATGAATTTAATTATAGAATGTCAGTAAATGATTTTTATGGAAATAATAATAATTAAGAAAATATTATAAAAAAGAATTTTAATTTTTTTTTGTTTAAATAATTTAACATTAATCTTTTTTTATACCTATAAAATCAATTATATTAATATTCGATTATTTAAAAGTAATTTTTATTTATTCAAAAAAATATCATTAAAATTAAATTATTTATATATGTGATTTATATTTTGTTATTATTCATAATTAAAAAAACAATTATTAATTCAAATATCAAAATCCCAATAATTTTTAACATTGTCATATTTTGCACATGCATTTTCTAATTTATTTTTAAAATCTTTAATAGAATAATTTTTAGTAATTTTTTTCCTAGGAAATTTAGTTTCTAAATATTTTTGTTTTAATTTATATATTTTCATTTCTTCAATATTATCCATTATTTTATCAATTTCATTATAACTTATTAAATGATGTTTTTTATGAATAAATCTACTTTTTAAAGTTTCATTTTTGATTCTTTGAAATTGAGATATAAAATCTTTTATATTTGAAGTATAAAATGGACGATTAATTATTTTTGTTTTTGTTAACCTATTTTTTGAACTAAATATTTTTTGTGCTGAATCATTTACTAATGAATTAGATTTTTTTATTATTTGATTTTTATTTTTTATATATGTTGAAATATTTGTTTCATTTATATTATTTGTTGAAAAATAATTTGAATTTCTAGAGAATTTTATAGAATTTTCTTTTTTTATTTTTTCTTTTTTTTCATTACTTAAATTTATAAAAGATGAAAAATTTGAATTTTGATTATATAAAGATAATTTATTTTCTGAATTAGTTAACTTTTTATTTCTATGTTGACTTAAATTTTTATTGTATTTATTTAATTTTTTTTCTAATTCATTTAATGTATCATTTATATTAGTATTAGAAAATGAATGTACTTTTCCTTTTACTAAATATATATCTGATAAATTTCTTTTTGGTCTATGAAATTTTCTAAAATCACTTTTTATTCTTTTTTCATCTGATATAATTTTCTTTTCACTTTTAAAATAATTTCCTAATAATTGACTTATTTTGTAAAAATGTAATTCTGGTGTCTTTACTTTTTGTTTTTCCTTTTCTTTTTCTATTTTTTCTTTATATTTTTTAATTGCAATATTATGTTTTAAATCAAAAACCCTTTTGAATAAATTATTTACTCTTATTTTATCAAGTGTAATAATAATTTTTGATTTTGGTTTTTTTAATTGAAATAATTTTTTAGTATTTAATTTCATTTTTTTATTTTAATACACTAAATTTTATTTTTTAAAATGAATTTAATCTATATTTAAATTAAAAAATGTCATTCGAGAAAGACACAGAATCATCAGAAATAATATACTCTAGATTAAAAAGAGAAATTGAAAAAACATCAAAAGAAATAGAAACTTCAATAAATAAAATATTTGGTAAAGAAGAAGTTACAAAGGCAAAAAAATTAATTGATTTTTTTAATCAAAATTCTAAATGGGTTCATTCAACTTTTAAAACAGAAATTTCAAATAATAAAGTAGAATATCCAATATTAACAAATCCAGAATGGATAGAAGAAAATAATCAAAAGATAAATTCAGAATTAGGAGATAAAATCTATTTATGTAAAGATGAAATAAATTATACAATATGTAATAATGAAATTAGAGCAATTGTTAATTTAAAAAATGAAAGTTCATTTTGGATTTTTTTAAGAACAAAAGAAATATTTTCAAAAGAAAATGCAGTAATTTATTTTAAAAAAGAAGAATTATCTCAAAATGTTCATATTTCTTTAGGAAATTTTTATTTAAATTCAAATAATAAATTAATTTTTAAAACTTTTATTAAACAACAACTAATTATGTCTATGACAAATGAAAAAAATGAAAATTCAGATTTTTATAAAAATAGAGATATTGTTAAATTAAATATTAAAATTTGTGATAAAGGAGATGAAATAATTTCTGTTTATACTAATGTAAATGATAATAAAGAAGATAATTTAGTTAAAGGATCTTTTTTTATACCAATTAGTGATAATTATAAACTTATGATTGCAGGAATTGGAGAATGTAAATTAAGTAAATTTTCTTGTGATTTAAATTATAAAACTGAATATGCTCCTCCTGAATTTTCTAATGATATTAAAGGATGTAATTGTTGTAATATATTATAATTCATAAATGAAAATTAAATTTGAAATAAACTAATTTAAAATAATTAAATTTTTAAAATAATTTGATTTAAATTTATATTATATTAAAATATTAATATTGTTTTTTAAATTATTTAACTTATTGTAAAATTATATATTTTTATTAATGATGATTATTATTATTATTATTTATACTAATTGTATTTCCTGTAAAAGTCATAAATTTTTGATGTATTTCTTCAA
>JAEEGK010003437.1_pt1 | contig 39377 bp, 35 predicted proteins | sample 8958771 | NCBI WGS metagenome assembly JAEEGK01 (sample SAMN16246547, study PRJNA631951) | gut metagenome | biome: gut microbiome; feature: rumen; material: SC-attached | host: Bos | place: Iran: Karaj | collected 2018-10
ATAGACACATGGCTAAGAGTAGTGTTCATGTAAAGAAAGACGACCAGGTCATTGTCATTTCCGGCAAGGACAAGGGCGCAAAGGGTAAGGTTCTCATGGTAGATGAGAAGAAGGGCAGAGTTTACGTCGAGGGCGTAAACATGGTCAAGAAGCATCAGAAGGCCAGATCACAGAACGCTCCTTCAGGAATTGTTGAGCGCGAAGGTTCTATTGATGCATCAAACGTAATGCTCGTTGACCCCAAGACAGGCGAGCCCACAAGAGTAGGCTACCGTATTAACGAAGACGGTTCTAAGTCCAGGATCGCTAAGAGATCCGGCGAGGTCATCGATACGGTTTCTAAGGCTAAGAAGGGGGAGTAATCAATGACCAGATTAAAAGATAAGTACATTTCCGAAGTAGCACCCGCACTTCAGGAGAAGTTCAAGTACAGCTCATCGATGCAGATCCCGAAGGTCGACAAGATCGTCCTCAACATGGGTGTCGGTGAAGTTAAGGATAACCCGAAGGCTCTTGAGAGCGCTATGCGCGATATGGGCATCATTGCAGGTCAGAAGCCTGTAGCAACGGTATCCACAAAGTCAATCGCAGCCTTCAAGCTCAGAGAGGGCATGAAGATCGGATGCAAGGTTACTTTGAGAGGCGATAATATGTATTACTTCCTCGATAAGCTCATCAGCCTTGCTCTTCCCCGTGTACGTGACTTCCGCGGAATCAATCCTAATTCCTTCGACGGACACGGCAACTATGCGATGGGTATCAAGGAGCAGCTTATGTTCCCTGAAATCGATTATGACAAGATTGATAAGATTCGCGGTATGGACATCATCATTGTTACTACTGCCGGAACAGACGAAGAGGCATTCGAGCTCTTAAAGCTCTTGGGCATGCCTTTCCGCAAGTAATTTGGAGGAGAATAACACATGGCAAAGAAGTCAATGATTCTTAAGTCTCAGAAGACACCCAAGTTTTCCACTCAGCAGCATAACCGTTGCAAGATCTGCGGAAGACCTCATGCGTATATCCGTAAGTACGGCATCTGCCGTCTCTGCTTCCGCGATATGGCATACAAGGGAGAGATTCCGGGCGTAAGAAAGGCAAGCTGGTAACAGTTATCTTTCTTAAGAATTAGAACTGTCCATAACAAAACAGGAGGAAGAATTATGCAGATTACAGATGCAATCGCAGATATGCTTACAAGAATCCGCAATGCCGGTACTGCAGGACACGCCACAGTTGACGTTCCCCAGTCCAACATGAAGAAGGCTATTGCTCAGATTCTCCTTGACGAAGGATATATTGAGAAGTTCGAGACACTCGAGGGAAATACTCAGGGCGTTATCAGAATCACACTCAAGTATTCCGGCAGAAAGCCTGTCATCACAGGTATCAAGAGAATCTCCAAGCCCGGTCTTCGTACTTATGCGGACAAGGAGAATCTGCCTCGCGTACTTAACGGCTTAGGCGTTGCTATCATCTCTACATCTAAGGGTGTTATGACTGATAAGCAGGCTAGAAAGCTCGGTGTCGGCGGCGAAGTTCTCGCTTACATTTGGTAATTTTTCGGGATCTTACAGACCTCGAAAAGATATACATCTCTGAAAAGCCCCGGGGTAGGGCGACATACCCGCCCGGAGGTTAAATCTTAAGAGCAGGAGGAAAAATTTATGTCAAGAATCGGCAGAATGCCCATAGTCGTTCCTGCAGGCGTCGATGTAAAGATCGATGGTCAGCACGTAACGGTTAAGGGCGGCAAAGCAGAGCTCTCACTTGATGTTCATCCGGACATCACAGTAAAGCTGGAGGATGGTCAGATTCTCGTTACTCGTCCCTCAGACGATAAGAATCATCGTTCTCTCCACGGCCTTACAAGAGCCCTCATCCAGAATATGGTAACCGGCGTACACGAGGGTTTCACAAAGACACTCGAAATCAACGGTGTAGGTTACAGAGCTTCAAAGGCTGGTAATAAGGTTACATTCAACCTTGGTTATTCACATCCTATCGAGATGGTTGAACCCGAGGGCATCACAATCGATGTCAAAGACAATCAGGTTATCGTCCAGGGCGCTGACAAGCAGCTCGTAGGCGAGACCGCAGCAAAGATCCGTTCTCTCAGAGTTCCTGATGTTTATAAGGGCAAGGGTATCAAGTATGCCGGCGAGCACCTTATCATCAAGGAAGGTAAGACCGGTGCTAAGAAGTAAGGCGCAAAGGGGGTAAATTCAACATGATTGGTAGAATTGATAAAAACAAGATTCGTAAGAGAAAGCATGTTCGTGTAAGGAAGAAGATTTCCGGAACGACAGAGTGCCCTCGTCTTTGCGTATATAGAAGCAACAGCCACATTTACGCTCAGATCATCGATGATACAAATGGAACAACACTTGTAAGCGCATCTACGCTCGACAAGGAGATCAAGGGTTCCGTATCCGTAGGCAGCAACGTCGAGGCAGCTAAAGCAGTTGGTAAGCTTATCGGCGAGCGCGCTATTGCCAAGGATATCAAGGACGTAGTATTCGACCGTGGCGGATATCTCTATCACGGAAGAGTACAGGCTTTGGCAGAGGCGGCAAGAGAAGCCGGTCTCTCATTCTAATCGGGAGGAGCAAATTAGATGGCTTTAGAGTCTAAGAACAATTCAAGAGAAGAAAAGAAAGAGTTCGAAGAGCGCGTAATCCATATCAGCCGTGTATCCAAGACTGTTAAGGGCGGTAAGAACATGAGATTTGCTGCTCTCGTAGTTATCGGAGACAGAAACGGCCGTGTAGGTAAGGGCATCGGTAAGTCTACCGAGGTTCCGGACGCTATCAGAAAGGGTATCGAAGAGGCTAAGAAGAATATCGTTGAGGTTTCTATCGTTAACGGTACTATCCCTCACGAGACACTCGGTGAATTCGCTGCAGCTCAGATCGTTATGAAGCCTGCTGCAAACGGTACCGGTGTTATCGCAGGCGGTCCTGTCCGTTCAGTATGCGAACTCGCAGGAATCACAGATATCCGTACAAAGTCTATCGGATCCAACAATCCCAACAACATGGTCAACGCTACGATCGAGGGTCTCAAGACCTTGAAGTCTGTAGAAGAGGTCGCTAGACTTCGCGGCAAGTCTGTTGACGAGATTAAGTAAGGAGGCCGGAACTGAATTATGGCTAACATCAAGATTAAGCTTGTCAAAAGCACAAACAAGGCAAGAGAGTCCGAGAAGGCTACAATCAGAGCTCTGGGCTTGAAGAAGATCGGTCAGACTGTTGAGAAGGCTGACAATGAGGCTACACGCGGCATGATCAAGAAGGCTGTTAACTACGTAGCCGTAGAAGAGAATTAATGGAGGTGCCACATGAAGCTCAATGAAATGACTTCCGCAGGCAACGCAAAAGCATATCGTAAGGGCAGAGGTCCCGGATCCGGTAACGGCAAGACAGCCGGCCGTGGTCACAAGGGTCAGAATGCCCGTTCAGGCGGCGGCGTAAGACCGGGATTTGAAGGAGGCCAGATGCCTCTTTACAGACGTCTCCCTAAGAGAGGCTTCAACAACAAGAGATTTGCTCCTGCTTACATCGAAGTAAATGTCGGAGATCTTGAGGTTTTCGATAACGGAGCAGCTGTAGACGCTAAGGCTCTTGCTGAGAAGGGCATCATCACTCTTCCTAAGAACAATGACGGTGTTAAGATTCTCGGCAACGGCGAGCTCACAAAGAAGCTCGACGTAACAGCAGCTAAGTTCACAGCAGGCGCTAAGGAAAAGATCGAGCAGGCCGGAGGCACGGCTACGGAGGGTTAATAGGCATGAATGGTATTTTTGATACTGCAGTAAATGCTTTTCGTGTAGAGTCTATACGTAAAAGACTGCTCTATACCTTCATGATCTTGGGGATCTTCATGATTGGCGGCCTCATCCCTGTTCCGGGTATGGACGGTGAGAAGTTCACCCAGCTTATCCAGCAGTGGGGCCAGCTCGGAAGCATCATGGACATCATCTCGGGCGGTGGTCTTGCACACGCTTCGATCCTGTCCATGGGTGTATCCCCGTACATTAACGCATCGATCATCCTCCAGCTCTTGACTGTCGTTATCCCCCGGTTGGAAGAAATGTCCAAAGAGGGTGAGTCCGGCAGAAAGAAGATGGACAAGATCACGCGTTATTCGGCTATCGGTCTGGCATTAGTCCAGTCCAGCCTGTTCTGCTACTCAACTCGTACGGCACTTAATTCGAGCCTTCCTACATGGCTCAATGCCGGAGTTGTAATCATCTCATTCACGGCAGGTGCCGCTATCGTCGTCTTCTTAGGTGAGAAGATCAACGATAAGGGTATCGGCAACGGCGTATCTTTGATAATCTTCGCAGGTATCGCTACACGTCTTCCCGCAATGGTCAAGACGCTTTATGCAAAGTGCGTTGATTTGAGCACAAAGATCGACAGTGCCGTATGGGGTGCAATAGTAGGAATTCTTGTATTCATCCTGGTTGCAGCTGTTTCTGTTGCGATCATCGTCTTCGTTCTCTATGTACAGAACGCAGAGAGAAGAATTCCCGTGCAGTACTCAAAGAAGGTTATCGGCAGACAGCAGCGCGGCGGAAACAGGGACTATATACCGCTCAAGGTTAACATGTCCGGTGTTATGCCTGTTATCTTCGCTATGTCGCTTCTCGCAATCCCGAACATCATCGTTACTTTGTTCATGAGCAACAGCTCCAATAAGGTTGCTCTCTGGCTCAAGAACGAGTTCACAGGCAGCTCCTGGTACTATGTTGTATACTTCCTGCTTATCATCGCGTTTACATTCTTCTATACGGCGATCAATTTCCATCCCGTTGAGATTGCAAACAACATCACTAAGAACGGCGGTATGATCAACGGTATCAGATCAGGTAAGCCTACAACAGACTTCATTAAGATCACAGCACACAGACTCAATTGGGTGGAGGCATTCTTCCTCGTTCTCGTCTGCATCGTGCCGACAATCATCGGCGTACTTACAGGCTTCGAGAACGTATGGTTCGCAGGTACATCCGTATTGATCCTTACAGGTGTTGCTAACGACCTCATCGTTCAGGTCGAAGGTGAACTTGAGATCAGAAGTCCTAAGGGATTCCTGGAAGATCTTACGATCAAGTCAGGCAAAAGGTAAGTTTTACTGCTTAAAAGTAACTTCAAGAGGCTGTCTCATATGAGGCAGCCTCTTTTATGTTTTGCATCTCGAAAATGTGGATTATAATATCCTCATGAGCAACTTACTTGATTATCTGAAATGGAGAGGAGACATCTCCTTTTCACAGGACCCGTTCAACAGTATCGACGGAATGATACTGTCGTGTTTGTCATATGTAAAATTGGAAAAGGTCCTGCCAAAGAAGGGCAAGATGACGATTGCCCAGGCATCGGAGAAGTTCTTTAAGATCCACTCTGAAGCAGAGCTTGCAAAAGACAAATCATTTATCAGGTTTGCTCCGTCAATGCTCAAGGCCCTTTCCGAGGCCGACAGATTTAAAGATGCTTATCTTTCAAACTACGTAAACGAGATCGATATATCAAAACAGATTCAGTTCTCTGCGGTCACGGTCGATACACCGGACGGAATGACCTTCATTTCCTTCAGAGGAACGGACGATTCGATAATCGGATGGAAGGAAGACTTCAACTTAAGCTTTGAGACAGTTCCCGCCGAGACGGAAGCTGCAAAGTATCTTCAGAATGCCATGAACGGCAGGCTTAACAGAGTGCGCATAGGCGGACACTCGAAGGGCGGGCATCTGGCTATATATGCGGCAGCAGCCGTACCCATTGATATCGCGATGAAGATCGAGAAGATATATAGTTTTGATGGCCCGGGATTTAATACTGAAGCCATGAAGTCCAATAAATTCAAGAAGATCCAGCCCAGGATCGAGAAATATATTCCGGAGACTTCTATCATAGGAAGGCTCCTCGAGGATTCCACCAAGCCCACTGTCGTTAAGAGCAGTGAAGTCGGCATTATGCAGCACGATCCTCTTACCTGGCAGCTCGAAGGAAAGAATTTCGTGACATGCGCTTCGACAGATAAGATAAGCGATCTTTTCGATGAGACCATGACCGGATGGCTCGAAAACATGAGCTTTGCGGAAAGAAAAGTGTTTGTCGATGAGCTGTTTTCTGTTTTCGAGGCTTCCGAATGCGAATATTTAAGCCAGCTGACCAAGGTAGGCATTAAGGGGATCAGGGCCATGCTCGTAAGGCTCGGTCAGATCAAGAATGACACCGGCGCCAAGGTCAAGGCACTTGTAAAGATGTTCTTTATAAATCTCAATGTCCTTAAAAGCGGCGGCGAGAATGACAAATTGATAAGCGGTCTGCTGGCGCTTGATTCAGGATCAAAAAAGTAAATAAAAAGGCTGTCACTTATGAAGTGACAGCCTCTTTTATGTGGTGTATATGTAAAAGGGTCATTCGATAACGGGGAAAGACAGTGTGACCTTAAAAAGATCTCCGTCGATCGCGATATCGAACGTGCCGCCCTGCAGCTCGGTCATGCTCTTGGCGATTGAAAGGCCAAGGCCGTTGCCTTCGGTGTTACGTGACTGGTCACCTCTGACAAAACGCTCCACGAGTTCATCGGGACTTATGTTGAGCTCGGCGCTTGAAGTATTCTTAAACGTGGTAACGGCCTTGCCGTCTTTTTTCTCAAGAGTAAGGTAGACTCTGGTGCCCGGCTGTGAATACTTGCAGATATTGTTCATGAGGTTATCGTAGATCCTCATCATGCGCCTGCCGTCAGCGTTTATCATGATGCTCTCTTCAGGCGTTGAGGTAACCAGAGTAAGGTTTAAGCTGTCTAAACGCTCTTTGTATTCGCCTGCCGTCTGCGAGATAAAGGTGCAGCAGTCTAAGGGAGCAGGGACGATCTCAAGATTACCTGATGAAGCCTTGGATGCTTCTACAAGGTCCTCGATAAGTCGCTTGAGCTTCTCTGACTGTCTTACGATTACCTCAGAGTACTCGTTAAGCTTCGGATCATCGGGCTCTGCATTCCCGATCAGGGAAGCATAGTTGATGATGGACGTAAGAGGTGTCTTGATGTCGTGAGAGACATTTGTAATGAGCTCAGTCTTCATGCGCTCGGACTTGAGTCTGTCTTCTACTGCGATCGTAACTGAATCAGCAACGGAATTGAGGTTAACGGCGTGCTTTTTGAAGTCACCGAACAATCCCTTCGTGCTCGTGCGGTAGGTGATATCGCCCTGCGCCAGCTTCTCGCCCGATATCTTAAGCTTTCTCATCATAAAGACTACAAAGAGGATGAAAGGATATAAGATAAGCTTTTCCAGCATCCAGCAGATCGTAAGGTTATCGTATTCGCCATTGGTGGCGGCAAAACCGATAAGTTCGATAAAGGCGATTCCCGCAAGGGCAAGTGCGGCCTGCCATACGAGAGGGATCGAGATGAGCCCCCTAAAAATGAGCTTGAACAATTTTCCGATCAGACTTATGACCTTGTAGAATACCGTGCCTTTGAACAGCATGCGGAGCTTTACTCTGGCCGCAAAGCTTACGCACAGTCCGAGGAAGACATTAAATGCAATAAGTACTGTCACTATGGCAAGTATTGCTTCGGCAAGACCGTTTGCGGAATCAACTATAAAAATCGCGAAAATTCCCAGGAAAAAAGATACCAGCATCAGTATGTCAAACGGGAATCTGCCCAAAGGACCGAGAATTACTTCTTCTGAGCCGGGCTGCTTTCCGGCAACGCACATAAGAGCTATGAAAGCGGCGATAAGGATCAGAAGGCAGATGAATCCGACAGGGTAGACCAGAAAACGGACGTTGAATAAAAGATGAACGACTGTGGTCTCAAAATAATTCAGACTTAAGTTCATGGCCGGATCGGCATAAGCTTTGACAGTGCCGTTTGCGATCCAGTCCTCATTGGAATCATATGAGCCGTAGCCTCCGTATATGCCCTTCAGTTCCCCGTCAGATGAATAGATGAGACGGACGCTGTATGTATAAAGGGTATAGTTCTGATATTTGCCTGTTTTTCCGGCAGACTGTTCAGCCAGGTCAAAATCCGGAGTGGCGGCTACTACCTGATCCGAACCGTCAGTTACCATAATGGGTATCAGTTCGATCCCGTTGAACTGGGATGTCAAAAGACGGTAGGCGTCGAACATTACAAGCTGTTCGGTATACTGTTCATTACGCTGGGAATAATATTCATCTTCAGTCTTGCCGTAAATATCGGCGTAGACTGCAGCTACGGCACCTGCCGCGCACAGAAATCCCAATATCGCAACAAGGTTAATGACTGCGAACAGAAGCGTCTTGCCGGCTACTGTCCTCAAAAAATGGCTTTTCTTCTTTTCCATCAATTTCTCCCCTTTTCGATCTTATAGCCCTGCCCGAAGATGACCTTGATGTATCTCGGGTCATTGGGCGTGATCTCGATTTTTTCTCTTATATGCCTGATATGGACTGCCACGGTGTTATCGCCTGCGGAAAGAGCGTCCTCGCACCATACCTTGCGGTATATCTCTTTTGGCGAAAAGACTTTTCCCGGCTCTTTCATAAGGAGCTTTAAGATCTCAAACTCCTTGGGTGTGAGGCTCACTTCATTGCCGTCGACCGTGACGGTCCTTGTGTCGCTGTTAAGCTCGATCGAACCGACCGTGAGGATACTATTAGAGACCGCACCCGAGCCCAGCTTTGTGTAACGCCTTAACTGTGAGCCTACCCTGGCAGCTACCTCCAGGGGATTAAAGGGCTTGGTGATATAATCATCAGCCCCGATGTTAAGTCCCAATATCTTGTCCTGATCCTCTGACTTGGCCGTCAGGAGAATTATCGGCATATTGTAATTCTCCCTGATTCTGGCCATCGCTGTTATCCCGTCCATTTGCGGCATCATAATATCAAGTAAGATGAGGTGGAATTCCTCTTTTTGCGTCATTTCAACTGCTTCGGCACCGTTATATGCTTCGAATAACCTGTAATCCGGATTCTGCAGATAGATCTTAAGCGCATTAACTATGTCTTTGTCGTCGTCACAAATCAGAATGTTATACATTTTCCCCACCTCTTATGTCTGACATAAGGACATTGTAAGGGTAAAGTCTTTAATATCCAATAACAGACAGTCTTAAGATTTGATTAAGAAAGGTTTTTTGTGGCAAAATAGCCCGTGGAAAACAAAAAACGCAGGTAGATTGGCAATATGCTTTACATAATCAGACACGGAAAGACAGACTGGAACCTCAGGCACAAGCTGCAGGGAAGGACCGACATACCCTTGAATGAAGAGGGCAGACAGATGGCTATAGAGGCCGGTGAGCGTTATAAGGACACTCATTTTGACGTCTGCTACTGCTCACCTCTCATAAGAGCCAGGGAGACGGCCGAGCTCCTTCTTGAAGGCAGGGACGTCCCGGTCATTATTGATGACAGGCTCAAGGAGATGGGCTTCGGCATATATGAAGGCGAAGAAGAGATCTTCGGCAAGCCCGAGTGTCCGGTAAGGGAGCTGTTCTTCAATCCTGCAGGATATGTGGCGCAGGACGGAGCCGAGAGCCTTGATGAACTGTTTTCGAGGACAGGCAGTTTTCTTGAGGAGGTCGCTTATCCCCAGGTAAAAGAGGGCAGGGATGTCCTGATCGTAGGACACGGTGCCATGAACTCAGCTGTTATCTGCCAGGTGTTAGGCAAAACGGTCGATAAACTCTGGGAAGTCGGGATCGAGAACTGCAGGCTTATTACTCTCATATAAAAGAGAGCGACCACCCGGGAAAGGGTGGCCGCAAATATGGGGATAATAGGAATAGAAAAATGTCTTAGTTGATACTTGAAGTATAAGTCATTCAAATTCAGATTTCAACGACATATATTTAATGTTGTTTAAACGTAATTTGAAAAGAGTGTAAATGGTTTATTGCGCTTTTGAACAGTCAACTAACTAATTGTTCGCTTTCTGTACGCTTATATGTTAAACCGATGAAATTCTCCTTTCTTTACGATTGGTTGCAATTTTTTATTATGCTTTTGCCAATATAAAAATCTTTCTTAATTAGTCGGTCTGGTCCGGCCTTCTCCGGGACCTCCGAAGTTGCCGTCACCCGGGCCGCCAAAGCCCATGCCTGAACCATAAAGATTTTCCGTGAGCGTGATAGTCTCGGAATAATTACCTGCTGTAACTGTATAGGTATTGCCCTGTACGAGATCAGGCGAGCTTACGAGGACAGTCTGGTAAGAAGAATCCGCCGTAGCCTGTAAGATTACCTTGCCAGAAGAATCAGCAACCTTGATCTCGGAGCCTGATGACTGGCTGCCTGTGCTTAAGAGGATTGTTCCCTGGGAAGCACTCGTGAAGTTAGTTGCCATGCCGGATGCGCCTGCCATTATTACTGTGCCGCCTGTAATTACTGCGCTGCCGTTGACGTCGAGCGAGCCGTTGGCGCCGGAAGTGGGGCCCATTACTGTGAGAGTTCCGCCCGTCATCTCAAAAGAACCGTTAGAATCCACGCCGTCACCCCGGGTTCTTACATAGACATCACCGCCTGTGATCTTAAGAGTGCTTATGCCGTCTGCCTGCATTGCTTCTCCGGAAGATGAAGCAGATACAGCATTAATACCATCATCTGAGGATACGATGGAGATCACACCGCCGTTGATCGTGACGTTCTGGCCTTCCAAGCCTTCGTAAGAATTTGTGATGTCGACCGTGCCTCCGTCTATCTGCAGGGAGGATGAAGCAGTTATGCCGTCGTCTCCTGCCGAGATGGTGACAGTACCGGAAGATACATAGACATATCCTTTGGAGAGGTCTTCATCATTATCTGCCTGGATCCCGTCTTTTCCGCAGGTGATATCAATGTTTGCTTCCTGAATTGCTACCGAATCGTTTGCCTGGATGCCGTCACTGGTGCTGTTGATAACGATATTGCCGCCTGCGATCGTAACATCATCCTTGCCCACGATACCGTGATCTGTTGATATTACTTCAAGAGATCCGGTGCCGTTGATCGTGATATCTGTTTTCGCGAATATCGCGCCGTCGACATTATTGTCATCCTTCGAGTCAAATGAACCGCCGTTCTTTAAGACATTCCGGGTATCGCTTTCTAAAGTGATATATACATTGTCCGCATTGAGGCAGTAGAGGGCGGCATAATCCGAAGAAGTGATCTCAGCATCTTTAAGGATGATCCTTATGTCGTCCGAATCGCCTGCGTCGACAACTATGTATCCGTCATCGAGCTTGCCTGTGATAACATAAGTGCCCTTGCCCTTGATGGTAATTACGGAGCCTTCGGTCTTGACCGAAGATGAATCAGAGGAAGCTGTAGTGCCGTTAAGAGTAATTGTCTCAGCTTCGCTATCGTCATAGCCGGCTTCTACGTCTTTATCGGAGAAAGCTTCAGACAGTTCTGATGATATAGTGACCGTATCGGGCGATGCCGTTTCCTGAACTTCTGATTCGGGCTTGACCGTTGTGCAGGCTGCGAGCGTGAAGACCGCCAGGGCTCCTGTCATTATTGTTGCTATCAGTTTATATTCTGTTTTGATCGGTTTCATTTTATGTTTCCTCCCTTGGAGACTGATATCAGAGCTGGTCCACGCTCTGTGTCTGGTGTTCTGAGACGGATATCTCGAGATTGCCGTTTCTTGTGCGGAGATTGTCTATGAATTCTTTTTCCGTGGATGAGTCCGTTAAGACGATCTCGTAGCTGAGCTTAAAGAGCGACCCCATGTTGCTGGTCTTGACCTGCTTTAATCTGTAAGACTTGGTGTACTTTTCGAGGACCTCGTCGAAAACATCGCTGTAGTTGAGATCTTCCGGGATAGTGATCTTAAGGTTCTTCTTGAGGTTTCTTCTGCTTTCTGATGCCAGACCTGCGAAAACCAGGACCGCAAGACCTGTCAATATAGTAAAGAGCACGGCATAACCGACATAACCCATTCCCATAACGAGGCCGGTGCCCATCGCGGCGAATATCGCTCCGATCTCTCTTGCCGTTCCGGGGGCTGACCTGAATCTTACGAGACTGAATGTTCCTGCAACTGCAACGCCTGCTCCGATGTTGCCGTTGACCATCAGGATGACGACGCAAACGACTGCGGGAAGGATCGCAAGAGTCATGATAAAACTCTTGGTATAGTCATTCCTGAATGTATGGATCAGGGATATCAGGGCGCCCAGTACCAGAGATACCAGAACGAGTATTGTGAAAATAGCAGGTGTTATTCCTGTTGAAGGTATAACCGGATTAAATAGATCAAGCATAAAAAACGCTCCTTTCAGATGATTTGTTTTCCATCAGGTACTCTTTGTAAAAAGCTCCGTATTTGGAGAAAGATACCTTTCTTATATTGTTTGAACTTAAGAATCTTGCCATCCAGAGAGGCATGGCTCCCGGGATCTTTACTTCCAACAGCGTAATGCCCGGAGGAAGAAGCGGCATTCCCCATATATCGGCTCCAAGGTCGAGAACTGTATCTCTTGCCAGGATGTTCTCATCAAGAGTAAGCCTTAGCCCCGTACCATCCTCTGCAAAATAGGCTTCACGCTCATAACTTAAGAAAACTTTTGCTTCGATCCCCTCATAGAGATCAAGCATGTAATCTATCTCGGATGTTATCTGCGTTCTGAAAGGCATCCTGAGTCTTTTGTCTATCCAGTCTTCTGCGGAAGTCTTCGGCATAGCGACGCGCCTTTTGCTGACGATATCTTCAAATTTCTTTTTGATCTCGACGAAGACCATGTCTTCCTTTGCTGCTCTTTGGTATGACCTGATCCTGAGTTTTTCCTTGTAGACCGGATGATCTAATGAAGTCCTTATGAGCCTGAAGCTGTCCGTATCGCAGTAGATGTTGCGGATCGTTGTCCTGCCGTAGCTGTCAAGCCTCAGCCTTCCCGTCATCTCCACGGCCAGCGACTCTTTTTGGGAGGGGTCAAGGAAGTATTTGTATTCATATCTTTCAAACACATTCTGGTAATCCATTTTTAACCTCGTTTAAGTTTGTTGGCCTAATATTAGGCCGTGAACCTAAAACGTACTTAAAACGGATGAAAATATTTTCGGCTGACATTGAGACGTATGATGATGTTAATATTTAAAGACAAGGAGTTTTATCCGGAAAGGAATCTGATATGAGAATTCTTCTTGCAGAAGATGAGAGGTCTTTATCAAAAGCGGTAAAAGCTATTCTTACAAAGAATAATTACTCGGTCGACACGGTATATGACGGTGAAGAGGCCGTGCTGTATGCTTTGGCGAGTGAATATGATCTGATCATCATGGACATCATGATGCCGAAGAAAGACGGCATCTTGGCATTAAAGGAGTTAAGGTCTAAGGGCAGGAACGTGCCCGTACTTATGCTTACTGCAAGATCCGAGACCGATGACAAGGTCGAAGGCCTTGATTCCGGCGCTAATGATTATATGACCAAGCCTTTCGCGGCCAAAGAACTGCTCGCCAGGATAAGGGTGCTTACAAGGCAGAATTCATCTTCCAATGACAACATATTAAGATTCGGAAACTTAACACTGGACCGCGGAAGTTTTGAACTGTCCTCACCCAAAGGCAGATACAGACTTGCCGGCAAGGAATTCCAGATGATGGAGATGCTCATGATGAATCACGGGATACTTATCTCGACCGAGAGATTCATGGATAAGATCTGGGGTCTGGATTCTGAAGCCGATATCAGCACAGCATGGACATACATCTCGTTCTTAAGGAAAAAACTCGCAGCCCTCGGAGCCGATGTCCGTATCAAGGCAATCAGAAATGCCGGTTATACTTTGGAGGAGATCAAATGATTTCAAGACTCCGGAGAAAATTCATCATAATCGCCATGTTGTCCGTAACGGCTGTGCTGGCAGTGCTTATTGCATCGATCAACATATTCAACTACAGAAACGTTACCGTGGATGCAGACATTTTGCTGGACATGCTTTCTTCCAATGAGGGCGAATTTCCTGACATGATGATTAAGCATCCGTCGGGAGATCATTTCGGAGGGCCCTTTGACCGCAGAAAGGATCAGATGTCACCCGAGATGAGGTATGAGGCAAGGTTTTTTACCATCGAGCTGGACAAAGACGGTGAAGTATTAAGTGTCGATACCGGCAGGATAGCAGCCATAGATTCTTCCGAGGCAGCAGCTCTTGCAGAAAAGGTTTATTCCGGAGGCAGGACAAAGGGTTATTCCGGTGATTACAGATATTTAAGGACAGACAATGATGACGTAACGCTTATCGTGTTTTATGACTGCGGCAGAAGTCTTGATAACGCCGGATCTTTTTTGAGGACGAGCATCGTCATCTCTGTTTTGGGTCTTGTGATAGTTTTCGTGCTCATAGCATTAACGTCTAAAGTGGTAGTAAAGCCTGCTGCCGAGGCATACGAGAAACAGAAGCGCTTCATTACTGATGCCGGTCATGAACTCAAGACCCCGCTTGCCGTTATCAATGCCGACGTAGAAGTCCTCGGCATGGAAAGCGGGGACAACGAGTGGATAGAAGATATCAGAAAGCAGACGCAAAGACTTACAGATCTTACCCAAAGACTTATCTATCTGGCTAAGACTGAAGAAGGCTCGAAAAAAAGCATAACGAAGATCGATTTTCCTTTATCTGACTGTGTGGCGGAAATGACCGAGTCTTTCAGAGGTCTTGCCAAAGCTTCAGGCAGATCGATCGATTCTGACATAAAGCCCGGAATAATCTTGAACGGGGACCAAAAAGCCATAGAGGAACTTATATCTGTCGTTATGGATAATGCGGTCAAGTATTCACCTGAAGGATCCTCAGTAAAGGTCTCACTTGCCAAAAGCGGTTCAAAAGTCATATTCAAAGTCTATAACGATACTGAAGAACCTGTTGCAAAAGAAGAGGCGGAACTGATGTTTGACCGTTTTTACAGGGCTGACAAGTCCAGAAATTCCGGCACAGGCGGATATGGTATCGGGCTTTCGATAGCAAAGAGCATAGTTGAGGTCCACGGCGGAAAGATCTATGCTTCGCCTGCGGAAAAAGGAATAACGGTCACCGCAGAATTCTGATCTTTTGAAGTTATCAATGATCAAGCCCCGGAGCTTCTTAAAGAAGATATCCGGGGCTTGACCTCTAGGAGATTTCTACAATGAAACCTTTTTTATTCAGTTAGGATACAGAAAGTTCTCTGTATCAGTGTAGGAATTCAAAGTTAAGGAGCGTGGGATTGCCCATTCCTTTGAATGTGAGATAGAGAGGATATACGCCGTCAGGGATCGTGAACTCCGCCCTGCCTTCTGTCCAGGCGGTGCAGAAATCGACGCCGATCTTTGCCAGAGGCTCTGCGTCTATCGCAGTCTTGATCTCGAAGTCTCCTTTGCCGTAACCTCTTGTGGTGATCCTTAATCCCTTTACGCCCTTAAGATCGAAATACTTGAATCCGACCGTTGTGTTGTCATAGATATCTCTAACGTAAGAAGGATCCTTTACGCCGTCTTCGTGATCTTTTGAGATGTTGGCCTGGTGGAGTTCTCCCACATACATCTGGTTCTTATCGTTAAAGAGATTGCATGCGATGTGGGCAGGATATTCACCGATGTCCGAGAGAGGACCGCCGTTAAGTCCGCAGGATGTGATCTCTACCTGCTTAATGCTGCCGTCATCAGCGAAACTGATCTTCTCGGCGCACCCCTGGCGTGAATACCAGCTGTTGTTTGTCTGTCTGTGATAGAAGATGTACCATTCGCCATTGATCTCAACGATGCTGCCGTGGTTATTGGCTCCGAAGCATGTGGGCTTATCGGCAGGCTTATATGTATCGATACCGATATCGCAGTTGCTTACGATGACACCGCCGTACTTGAAGGGTCCTAAGGGATTATCGGAAGTAGCGTAGCAGAGCTCGTGCATTACCTGTGAAGAATAGATCAGATAGAAGATACCGTTTCTTTCTCTGATGGAGGGCGCTTCGAAGAAAGCGTGACCTTCAAACTCGGTGCCCTTGCTGTGCTGTGTGGAAGGGATAACAAATTCGGGAGCACGCTTAACGGTGAGCATGTCCTTATCAAGAACGGTCAGCATGCAGCCGTGGCGTGAAGCGTCGCCCTGTCCGCAGAAACCGGTGTACATATATGTCGTATCGCCTATTGTGATAACGCCGGGATCGAACTGCTGCTCGTCGCCTTCCTTCTTGCCAAGAAGAGTACCGTCTTCGTAATGGACGTTGCCGATGAATTCGAACTTGCCTGAAGGCGAGTCTGATACGGCAACGGAGATTACGCAGTCGTTGTCGAGTGCATAGTACAGATAGTATCTGCCGTCAGGTCCTACAGTGACATCGGGCGCATAGAGGCATCCGCGGTCATCTGCGTTAGCAGGATCGTCAGATCTTTTGAAGATGACGCCTTCGTATGTCCAGTCTCCGAGATCGTTAACGGGTGCTGACCAGGTTACATAATCGCCGGGGCAGAAAGCATAGCCGTTGAAATAGTCGTGTGATCCGTAGATATAGACTCTGCCGTTAAAGACATAAGGCTCGCCGTCAGGGATATATTCCCAGTTGGGAAGATAAGGGTTGAATGCCTGCTTTTTGGGAACCGTGTAGAGCTCGACGCGGGGTTTTGATTCACCTTTGCTCATGTCGACGGGGCCGATGGCGGACTCCTCGATGTGCTTTGTCATGAATGTATAGAAGTCTGACTCAGGAGAATCTTCCTGGACGGATGTTTTCGCGCCGTCACGGGTGAAATGCATCTCGTTCTTGAAGTCAGGCGTGTAAGGCTTCCACAAGGGAAGTGCGGTACCGTCCACGTCATTGCCGTTCGGATCACCGTTCTTTACGAAGTTCGCAAAGTAAGTGCTCATCTGTCTTGCGATGTCGAAATGTCTTCCTGTCATCGGTCTCCAGCACTTGTCGAGGTTGTCGAAGAAGAACCAGAGATCTACGGAATGGAATGTTCCCGGATTGTCCTCGCCCGGGATATCGGGCTCGAAGCTGTAGTAGTAACCGGGCTTGTCGCTGTGAGCGAAAACAGCCTTGATGGCGCACTCGATCGCGCGGACCGAAGCGTACATACTGCCATTGTGCTTTTGAGCTTCGGGGAAGGAGAGGAATTCGTCAGCCTTATCGCCGAAGATGTCTCTTGCCTTTGCTTCGAAGTCAGCTTGTGAATCAGCGAAAATGAAGCTCGGGAATTCATCGAAGGTATTGCCTGCCATGAGAGGCACGTGCGCATGTCTGCCCTCCATGAATAGCTTGACCGGCTCTTCCGAAATGAAGACGTTGTCGATCATGGGAGTAAAGAAGAAGTTCTCTGTCTCCCTGAACTTGCCGTATGTCTCGCGGATGAATTCCTGGTCGAGAGCTCTGGCTTCTTCCAATGTCTTAACTCCCAGCTTTTCGAAAAGCTTATCGCCATAAGCGCATGCGTCTTCGATGGTCCTCGGGGTCATGACAAAATCCTTGATGTAAGGGAACTGGATGATGCCCGAGAGGATTATCGCCCTGTTATAAAGACCGATGCTTGATTCTGAGGTGAGGTGATTGAGGACGCTTCCGCCGCCTGCGGACTGTCCTGCTATGGTGATGTTATCGGGATCTCCGCCGAATGAAGCGATGTTTCTCCTGACCCATTTCATGGCAGCCTGCTGGTCCAAAAGACCGAAGTTGGCAGGTGCTTCAGGTGATTCCTTGAAGAGCTCTGAGTGAGCGAGGAAACCGAATGCTCCGAGTCTGTAGTTTATGGTTACGACGACGATGCCTTTCTTCGCGAGATTCTCGCCGTTGAATTCCATTTCCGCTGAATAACCCCACTGGAATCCGCCGCCGTAGATCCATACGAGTACGGGGAGCTTATCGTCAGCGCTCTTGGCGTTTGTCCAGACGTTTAAGTAGAGGCAGTCTTCATCGCGGTCTATGTCGGGATCAACGTGCCATTCTTTGCAGTAAATATCAGTACCGACAGCCGGCTGGTCCTGATAGGGAATAGGACCGAACTTATAGCAGTCCCTGATGCCTTCCCAATCTTCCAAGGGCTGTGGAGCTCTCCAGCGGTTCTTGCCTACCGGCGGCTGGGCAAAAGGAATACCTTTAAATACAGAGATGCGCGTATTATTTCCGGGAAAGCCTCTGACGAGTCCGTTCTCGGTTTTTACGATCTTTAACATAGGTGTACCTCAAAGGAAAAAATATTATCACAATCTATGTTAGTCAAAGAAAAATTATTATTCAACGGGATAAACTTCAGACAAAACCCGACTAAATCCATTAGTTTTCCGGGCATAAATTTGCAAAGGCACCCGGCTTTAATTAAAATATAAATAATTATTTAAGGAGCAGTGTTTTTTGCGCAAGGTAGACAAGTTCAGGACCGCCATATCGACTTTCCTCGGCAAACAAAAGCTAAGTAAGAAGTTCCTTTTAATGTACTTCTTCTGCGTTCTTGTGCCGCTTGTTCTGACGGATACGTTTTTGTTCAAATCCGTTTTCGACGCTGAGCTTAATAACCAGAGCCACTACAGGGATATCGCGATAGAATCCTATGTCGACTATTTTGAGAACCTGCTTGAATACGATGCCAAAGTTGCACAGGCCATCGATATCAACAAAAACCTCAATACGTTTATCAACACGCCTTACGATGCACCTTACGATTACTACGATGAATTGATGAACACGTTCTCCAATTCATTCTTCTCGACATTGTCCGATATCAACCAGGACAGAATCGTAATCTATTCCAACAACCCGACAATGCTTAACGGTAACTATTTCCATAACCTGTCGGAGGCTGAGAAGGAAGTGTGGTATCAGAAATTCTATGCGATCTCTGATGTCAATGAGGCATTCTACGCTTACTATGACACCGCGCCTGTTGCATCCGTGCCGGACAGAAACCGTTTGATCTATATCCGCAGGATGAAGAACACCAAGTCCAAGATCGAGAAGATCGTCACCATAGAGCATAAGAAGAGCAGACTCGCAGGCGAACTCAAGGAGATCCCCGTCAACTGCACCATGTACCTTTGCTGCGACGACTACATCATCTATTCCACCGAGCCGGGTGCCAACCGTCTGACCCTTCTGGACATGACTTCGCACAACAAGTCCCACATGACGGTAAAAGAGGTAAAGATGTACGGCAGTAACTTCAAGATCTATGCCTTTACTGATGATCTGACGATCACCAAGGTCATCATGAATAACCTGCCGGTCATTCTCACAGTAATTATTTTCACGCTTGTCATCCCTATCGTCCTGATGAAGATGCTCGAGCGTTCGATCACAGACAGAGTCGCTATACTCGGCAAAGCATTCGGCGAAGGCAAATCAGAATACTTCCAGCCGATCAAGGATATCAGCGGCACGGATGAGATCTCAGATCTGATGCATGACTACAACAGGATCGTAGGCATCAACAACGAACTTACCAACACGATCTATAAGGATAAGCTCAGGGAACAGGAGAGCGACCTCGCCCGTAAGAATGCCGAACTTCTTGCCCTTCAGAGCCAGATCAATCCGCACTTCCTTTTCAATGCATTGGAGAGTATCCGCATGCACAGTATCCTCAAGGGCGAGAACGAGACCGCCGAAATGGTACAAAGACTTGCCGTAATGGAGAGACAGAACGTTGAGTGGCACGATGACGCCGTCACGATCGAAGAGGAAGAAGGTTTTATCGACGCATATCTGCAGCTCCAGAGCTACAGGTTTGGCGAGAGGATCTCGTTTGATATCGACATTGATGAAGACTGCAAGAAGATCCGCATACCCAAGCTTACGCTGGTTACCTTTGTCGAGAATGCATGCGTTCACGGAATAGAGTGTAAATCAGCACAGGGATGGATTTTTGTAAGGGTCTATAAGAAAGAGGACCGGCTGATAATCGAGGTAGAGGATACGGGTGACGGAATGGAAGAATCAGATGTTGATGCCCTTCAGAAAAAGATGAACGGTGTCACCATCGACATGGTAAAAGAGGCAAAGCATGTCGGTATTCTTAATGCTTGTCTCAGGATCAAGATGATGTTTAACAACCAGGCCAAGTTCGCGATAGAAAGCGAAAAGGGCATCGGAATGTCAGTCATCATCTCGATACCGGCTGATTTGATTACTACGGCAGAGTGAGGTGGCCTATGCTTAAAGTGATGCTTGTTGACGACGAACCTTTTACCCTTCAGGGTCTTCAGGTACTGATCGATTGGGAGAGCGCCGGTTTTGAGATCGCGGCAGTCTGTTCCAACGGAAAAGAAGCATTGAATTTCCTTTCGGGGAATCAGGTCGACCTGATCATTTCCGATATCCGCATGCCGGAGATGAACGGTCTCGAACTTCTTGAAGCCGTCAAGAAGGAAAAGCTCTCTGATGCCAAGTTTGTTTTCCTTACGGGATACGATGACTTTTCCTATACGCAGCGTGCCATCAGAAGCGGATGTCTCGATTACATCCTTAAGCCCGTTATTGAAGAAGAGCTCATTTCGGTCCTTCGAAAAGTCTCCAATCTGAACCGTGAGTCAGTCATTCTCCGCAAGAACAGGGAGAAGATGGAAGATGCTTATCACCTGAGAGTATTAAGGCATCTTATAAGGGGCAAATACAATGATGAGGATATCGAATATGCAAATAAACACCTCATGCTGTCAGGAGACCTGAGATTTATCGAGATAGATTTTGTCAACAGGGAGATGGAAGAAGACAACAGCGATTCCGATGATCTGAGCGTTATGCAAAGACAGCTCTTTAACACATGCAGGGATACTCTGAAAGAATACGCCAATCATTTTGCTATCGACTTCTCCTATGATGAAGACAATTACAGCATAGGATTCATTTACTGTGACAGCATGGCTTCCATAAGTGACATGACTGATGCCGAATTCCTGAACGCACTCATAAGAAAGATAGAAGTGCTTATCCTCAAGCCTGTCAGAATGCTTTGCGGCCAGCCGGTATCTGACATCTCGGCACTTTCGAAGTCATTCGATTCCTGCAGGGGTCTTCGAAGCATCGCCGGATTCCACAACACCAAGAAACTGTATTTCTACGAAGAAACAGAAGACAATCACGGCAGTATTGTCCTTTTCAAGAAAACCATCGATGAGATCATCATTGACATCGAGAAGAATGATCCCGCTTTGATAGAGAAAAACATCGTGAAACTCTATGAGGAGATAAAAGGCAAGGAAGGCAACAGCCGGGCATTCGATCTTAACATCAATTATTTCCTCTTCCAGCTTATCCATCTTGCCAGCGAACTCGATGATACCGTAAACCAGGAAGAGATCATTCAGTACATTTCAGAACAGACGAGCGGAAAAGCATTTGCCAGAGGATCTCACCAGCACATGACAAAGTTTGCTACGGAGTTTGCCGTCTATCTGTCTGAACTCCGCAAGAATATCTCGAGGGGTATCCTCGCAGATGTTGAAGCGGACATAAAGAAAAATTACGCAGACAACATCAGTCTTAAGGATCTGGGTGACAGATACCATATCAACAGCTCTTATCTGGGACAGGTCTTCAAAAAGAATTACGGTATGTCTTTCAAAAATTACCTGACAAATTACAGGATAAAGGAAGCCGCAAGGCAGATAATCAATACCGACAAAAAGATCAACCGCATAGCGGAGGACGTCGGATATAAAGACAGTGACTATTTTATCCGTAAATTCATAGAGATCATGGGGTGTACACCATCAAAGTACCGTAAAAGCAACCAGGGGGCCTGAGAGGCCCTCTTTTTATGCAATATGTACAAAAACGCTTTTTCGTTTATGTTAAATCCATCGCATTTATGTAGAATTTATCGGTTGTTTGATTAGAGTTTATCGGGTTGCGGCAAAAATAGGGCAAACGTATACTTTAGTTGCTAAAAACTCGTGAAAACGAGAATCCAAATTCGGGAGGTCTACTATGAAGGCTAAGAAACTCTTTTCATTGGCTCTGGCAGCAGTAATGGTAGCTTCTTGTGTTGCAGCAGCAGGCTGCGGCAAGAAGAGCAAGTATACTGAATTCACCATGTTCGCTGCTATGGCAGGCAAGGAGAAGGACGACGACAACGAGATCATGGAGCTCATCGCTGAGAAGACCGGTGTTAAGGTCAAGGAAACTTGGCTCACAGGTCAGGACGCAGGCGAAGCTATCGGATCTATCATCGCTTCAGGCAAGCTGCCTGATTTCATCGATGGTGGTGACGGCTGCGTTCAGCTTTATGAGAACCACATGCTCGTTGCATGGGACGATTATCTTGAGAAGTATCCTAATCTCAAGGAAATGTACACAGAAAAAGAGTGGGATCAGTTCCGTATGAGCGACGGTAAGATTTACTGGGCTAACGTATTCGGTAACCACTACAAGGAAGACACAACAACCGGTCACAACGGTGAGGCTTTCTGGATTCAGGCTCGTGTTCTTGAATGGGACGGCTATCCGGACATCCAGACATTGGATCAGTACTTCGATCTCCTCGAGAGATATGCAGCTGCTAATCCGAACATGCCCGACGGCACACCTGTAATTCCTTATACATGTCTCTGCGAAGACTGGAAGTATTACTGCCTTGAGAACGCTCCTATGTTCCTCGATGGTTATCCGAACGATGGTTGCGTTATCGTTAACGTTGATGCTGGCGTAGACAATCCTAAGATCGTTGACTACAACACAACAGCTACAGCTAAGAAGTATTTTGCTAAGTTGAACGAAGAGTACAACAAGGGCGCTATCGATCCCGATTTCGCTACACAGACATACGACGAGTACATCTCCAAGCTCTCCACAGGCCGTGTTCTCGGTCTCTGCGATCAGTATTGGGATTTCGCTTACTCCATCATGGGACCTTTCGCTGAAGAGCGTAACGATGCTACTGATGGTCAGCCCTACAGACTCGACAAGATCGGCTGTGACTATGTACCTCTCGGACTCACAATCGAAGCTGGCATGGAGCAGGAATGGCACTCTTATGGTGACGAGCTCAACAAGGCTTCCGGCTGCGCAGTTACAACAAGCTGCAAGAACCCTGACCTCGCTTTCGAGTTCCTTAGCAGACTCCTCGATCAGGACATCCACGATCTCCGTTTCTGGGGCATCAAGGACAAAGACTACCTCGTTGATTCCAACGGTATGTACTACAGAACAGAAGAGATGAGAGACAACTGGAAGAGCGACAGCTACAACGCTAAGCACTGCTGCCAGTATTCCTACATGCCTCAGTGGAGAGGTAGAAGCAAGGACGGAATCAACTACATGCTGCCTGAAGAGCAGCCTGCAGAATTCCTCGCTACACTCTCTGAGCCTCTTAAGAAGTGCTTCGAAGCTTACGGTGCCGGCAACTATGCAGACATGGTAGGTTCCAGAGTTTGCGAGCAGAATCCTTGGTATCCTATGTGGTCATGGTCTAACTCCATCAGCAATGAGACTGCAGGCGGTATCGCATGGCAGAAGATGGGCGAGACAAAGCACTACTGGCTCCCTAAGGTTGTCATGAGCGCTGACTTCGAGACAGACTGGGCAGCTTACATGGATGCTTACAACGCAGTACATCCTGAGGACTTCCTCGCTGAAGCACAGGCTGAGTGCGAGAAGAGACTTGCAGATTCTAAGTCATAATTTGGCCTTAAGGTCTATTGACACATTAGATTAGTGTAATCGATGTGGTGGCAGCCATGGCATAAACAACTGTGGTTGCCACCATTTTTTAGGGGTTGTAAAAAATGGAGAATTCTATCTCTCAAGCGGAAAAACTTAAACAGCTGACGGAGAAGGAACTTAATAAGCCTAAGTTCACCGTCAAAGAGTTTAAAAGACAGTGGATACTTATCACTATCTCCGCCGTTTATGTAATTTATGGAATCATATTCTATTATCTTCCTCTCTTGGGATGGATAATGGCATTCCAGAACTTCAAATACTATGAAGGATTCACCGGTTCTAAGTTTGTCGGATTCGATAAATTCAAGTTCCTGTTCAGTGACGTTTCATTCCTCAGAGTTATCAGAAATACGTTTGCAATGGGTGTACTCAACCTTTTCTTCGGTACAGTTGTTGCAATCGCATTTGCCATCCTTTTGAACGAAGTCAGGAACAGACACTTCAAGAAAGCTATCCAGACAATTTCTTACTTACCGCACTTCCTTTCATGGATCATCGTTGTAGCTATCGTACACGATGCGCTTACTTCAACCGGTATCATCAATGACCTCCTTCTGAGGTTCGGTTTGATTAAGCAAGCATATCCGTTCTTGGGGAAACCGGGCTGGTTCTGGCCTATCGTTACATTAAGTAACCTTTGGAAAGAGACCGGCTGGAACGCAATCATTTATCTTGCGGCTATTACCGCTATCGATCCCTGCCTCTATGAGTCAGCATCCATCGATGGCGCAGGACGTTTCCAGAAGATGCGTTACATCACGCTCCCTTCGCTCCGTCCTACTATAATGATCCTTCTGATCATGAATCTCGGTAACGTTCTTAATGCCGGATTCGAGTTACAGTACTTGCTTGGTAACGGTCTTGTACAGAACGTTTCCAAGACGATCGACATCTACGTCCTCGAATGGGCTATCAACGCTCGTAACCTGGACTACTCGCTCGGTACTGCAGCAGGTATCTTTAAGACTGTCGTATCGTTGACGCTTATCGTAATCGCTAACTTCATCGCCAAGCGCAAGGGCGACGAGCGTTTGTTCTGAGGAAGGGGTGAATTGATATGGCAGATATGTCTGAAGAAATCTTATTAAAGAAACACAAGAAAAAGATGGCGAGAGAGGATGTAATCTTTACGATCTTCAATACAGCATTCCTGATATTGTTCGCAGTCGTAACGCTCTATCCTGTTATCAACACTTTAGCTTATTCTTTCAACGACGGTAACGATGCCGTCAGAGGCGGAATTTACCTTTGGCCGCGTAAGCTGTCCTGGGATAACTACGATGAGATCCTTTTCAGAAGAAAGGGTATCAGAGTAGGTGCTAAGATCACTGTTTACAGAACACTTCTCGGTACTATCACATCTTTGGCTGCTAACGCTTTGCTCTCGTTCATCCTGAGCCGTAAGAAGTTCTTATTCAAGTCCAGCCTTTCGCTGTTCTGGGTAATCACAATGTATGCTTCCGGAGGACTTATTCCTGTAATGATCCTCTATAAGTATCTCAGCCTGACAGACAGCTTCTGGGTATACGTTATTCCCGGCATGGTCAGTGCTTTTAACGTAATGGTTATGAGAACATACATGAACGGTATTCCGGATTCCCTCGAAGAGTCCGCACAGCTCGAAGGCGCAGGTTACATGAGAGTTTTCTGGAGCATCATTACTCCTCTCTGTAAACCGGTTTATGCCACGATCGCGCTGTTCGTTGCGGTATATCACTGGAACGCATGGTTCGACGCAATGCTGTACAACAGATTGTCACCTGAGTACACCACGCTGCAGTTCGAGCTCAGAAAGCTGCTCGACTCAGTCTCGGCTTCTACAGGCGGACAGCAGTCAGGTACGGCTGTAACCGAAACAGCTGCAAACAAACTGACGCCTACTACGGTAAGAGCTGCTGCTTCTATCGCTACAATGGCGCCGATCATTGCTCTCTATCCTTTCTTGCAGAGATACTTCGTTACCGGTCTTACGATCGGCGGTGTAAAGGAATAAGAGCCACAAGATCTTTTCGATCACTCAGCTGCCTTGATCTTTGGTCAGGGCAGCTTTTTATAGAAGACAAAAATGTTTGAATGCAGAAGCATTCAAGATGTTATAGAATATACTGGCCATACGGCCAAAATAACTATATAGGTATAGAAATATAAATGAACTTATTAAAACCTGACAGTCCGGTAATGAATCTCTTAAGTACGATAGCCGATCTCATCGTACTTCATCTGCTTTTTGTTATCTGCTGCCTTCCGATCGTTACCATCGGAGCTGCTTATTCGGCTAAATACTACGTTGCGATGAAGATAATAAGAGGAGAGGACAGCGGTGTGTTCGCCCCGTTCTTCAAGGCTTTTATCCGCAATTTCAAGCAGGCAACCATTGTATGGCTCACATTGCTTGTTGCCATAGTGCTGATAGTTATCGACTGGCGCTGGGTAATTCTTAACGGCTGGAGCAATACTGCGTTTTTCTATAAGTTCGGCGTAATATTCTTTACTGTCATCGTATGGTTTATAACAATTACGGTCTTCCCGACGATAGCAAGATACGAGATGAAGACCTCCGAGCTCTTCAAGGCGGCCCTGATCTTTTCCATCATAAAGTTCATTCCGCTTGCTCTTATTTCAGGTCTCATAATCGGTTCTATCGTTGCCTGCATCTGGTATGCGCAGTGGTTCCCGCTGATATATTTCTTCTCCACGACGACGATCACGTATTTCCTTTCTCTTGTCTTCGTAAAGCAGTTTGACAAGCTCGAAAAGGTCCAGGCCGAGAAGATCGAGGCAAAGAAGGCTGCTGAAGAGAGTGCAAGAGCAGCCTCAGAAGAAGAGGCGCTCGAATCCGATGCTCTTCTTGATGAGGATGCCACAGGCGAAGCTTCTTTTGCTAAATCGAAGATCGTTGCCAAGGAGCTTGAGTCAAAGCCCAGAAAGCCCGGAGAGGAAGAGGACAAGTCCGGCAACAAGCTTACCAGATACATCAGAAGCGAGAAGAAGAAGCTTAAAGGCCTTACTGCCAAGCAAAAAGCCGGATATTTTATCCAGTATTATCTTCCTACAACAGTACTTATCCTTCTTATCCTGGGAATCGTAGTCTGGTACAGCGTAGATATCTTTAAGTCCAAGATGAAGGTCATAGACGGAGGACTCATTAACGGAGTGGTAACTGACGAAGGCCGTTTGTATGCTACGGAAGGCTTCCTTGAATGGGGCGGATACGGCAAAGGAAGAACGGCACAGCTCCTCGATACCGAGCTGAATTTTAAGAGTGACCTTGAATTTGAGGACAAATACCTCGAGATCGCATTCAGGGCTTCTGTACTGACAGGCCAGTTCGATTACCTGATCATGAGAGAGGACGCAGTAGATAACTATTCGACTCTGGATTATTTCATGGATCTCTCGAACCTCGTAAACATGGACAATTTCTCTGAGGACGATTTCTTCTACTATACCGAAGAGCCCGATACTTCAGGCGGATTATCCATAGATGACCTGCTCAACAAAAAGAAGGAAGAGAAGGTAGGCACCTTCCCGATCGCCCTTAAGCTGACAGAAGAGGCGGAAGAAAATCTTGGTCTTGATACCAAGCAAACATACTATATTGCATTCACATACTCTACCGAAGCTTCAGGCGATAAGACGAATCGGAAGTTCATAGAGTATCTGTTCGGCAAGTGCTGAGCCGATAAATCAAGCACTTTTGCTTGACAACAGTCCCATGCCCTAATATAATTTTCGGGTTATATTTAAAATTGTCTTATTATGCGCTGCCGCCAGAAACGCGGGTGTGCAACTGAGAAAAAAGCAATTTTCGGAGGATTATATTTATGGCAAAGATGACTTTTCAGCCTAAGAAAAGACAGAGAGCTAAGGTTCACGGCTTCAGAGCCAGAATGGAGACTGCTAACGGCCGTAAGGTTCTTGCAGCAAGAAGAGCCAAGGGCAGAAAGAGAATCGCAGTCTGATCTTAAGACTACGGTCGCATTCTCGCTTTGAAATCGGTAGCACTCAGATTCAATTTCGAATTTAACAGGGTTTACCGGTACGGAAAATTCGCAACCGGCAGATTCCTGTCGGTTCATGTGCTTAAAAGACGGGAAGGTACCACCCAGAGCGGTTACAAAGTCGATCCAGCCTTGAGACGAACCGGCTTTTGCGCGAACAAGAAAGATCTTGGCGCAGTCGGAAGAAACCGTGCAAGGCGCTTAATGAGAGAATCGTACAGACAGATCGAAGACAGGCTTCCTCAAGGATACGACTACGTATTCACGCTGAAGTCTAAGGGCGGGATACCTGAATATCGTGACTTAAGTGCAGATATGGGGAAATGTCTTACAAGGCTTGATCTATTGGATGGTGATCCCGCATGATGCGTAAAGCCATAATAGGAATGGTTCGTTGGTATCAGAAGCATGTTTCTCCCGCGTTCGGGCCTCATTGCAAGTACCAGCCTACATGTTCACAGTACATGATCGAAGCGGTCACCAAGTACGGTGCATTTAAGGGCGGACTTATGGGCATTTGGCGAATTTTGAGATGCAACCCGTTCTCTAAAGGCGGATACGATCCCGTCAAGTAAGTGGAAAGATTATTTATTAGAACCGGAGTTCAATAATGGGAGACATTGTAGTTCAATTATCTATTCTCGACCCGCTGTACACTTTGTTCGGCTGGCTTACGAGAGTATTGTTCGGCTTCTTCGGTAATTATGGTCTTGCGATCATCTTCCTTACCATAATTATCAGAGCTGCTCTTATCCCGCTTAACGTAAAGTCTCAGAAGTCCATGCTCAAGATGCAGGCTATGAGCGGTAAGCAGGCTGAGCTTCAGCGCATGTACGGTGATGACAAGGAAAAATACCGTGAAGAAGTCATGAAGCTTCAGAAGGAGAATGGTGCAGGCGGTCTTTCCGGATGCCTTCTTCCTATCCTTCAGATCTTTATTATCTGGCCTATGTTCCGTATCGTCAGCGGACCGTTGATCTATCTTTCAGGTGTCAGCAAGACAAATATCCAGAGCATGATCGGCCTTGGAAACAGCCTGGGCGAAGGCGGGATCTTTGCAGCACAGATGACTGCAGAAAATCACATCGGCCTTATCAAAGCGCTCAATGAGAACTCCCAGTTCCTCAATGAGTGTATCAACAGAGGTTTTATCAAGCTCGATCAGATGATCGACCTTCACTTCCTGGGAATGGATCTTACGGTTACTCCGGCATGGAAGCCTTCCGTGATCGCTTCTGATCCCAAGATATATCTCCCGCTCCTCATCTTCCCGATCCTCGTTGTAATCATCAACATCGTTTCGATGCAGCTCACGAAGATCATGAAGCCCGGCTGGAAAGAAGAAGCAGAGGCTAAGAAGCGCGCTAAGCTCAATCCCGCAAGAGCAGGACAGGTCGATAAGGGCGCAGGCGAAGATGCAGCTCAGAACTCCATGAAGATCATGAACTGGATGATGCCTATCCTCATGCTCGTTACAACATTCATGATGCCTGCGGCAATGGGTCTTTACTGGATCATCTCAGGACTCATGGGAATCTTCACAAGCGTCATCACATACTTCTGGTTCACTAAGCCTTACGAGCAAAAGAAGGCTGAGATCGAAGCCAAGAAGGACGCGGTTTTCAAGAAGTCCGCAAAAGCGCAGCTCGCAGGCGTTGATGCCACAGTCGATGCAAAAGCATCCAAGAAGAACGGCAAGAAAAAGAAGAATTAATTTTGGCTCGAAGGAGGCCTTGCAAATATGGAAAAGACAGTAATCACAACAGGCAAGACAGTTGATGAAGCAATTGAGGCAGCTCTTTCCGAGCTCGGTTGTACAAAAGAGCAGGCAACCATCGAGGTTGTTGAAGAAGGCACAGAAGGCGGTTTCTTAGGTCTCGGCAGAAAAGATGCCCAGGTCAAGGTCACAGCCAATACTGATGATTCCGCAGCACCTGCACCCGCAGCTGAAGAATCAGATGATACATATTACGGTGATGACGAGAGCTTCGAAGGCGACGCTGTAAGCGAAGCTGAAGACGCAGCTGCTAACTTCGTAGCAGAAGTCCTCTCCGGCATCGGCATCCACGGCAACATGGATTCCTACAGAGAAGACGATACTATCTACATCTCAGTTACAGGTTCTGACTGCGGCGCCGCTATCGGACGTCACGGTGAGACACTTGAAGCTATCTCCTACATGACAAACCTCATCGCTAACAAGCACAGCGAGCAGAGAGTTCACGTATATCTTGACGTAGGCGGATACAGAAAGCACAGAGAGCAGGTCATCAAGGGCCTCGCTGACAAGGCAGTATCCAGAGTAAGACGTTCTGGCCGTAAGGTAGTTATGGAGGCTATGAGCCCCGCTGAGAGAAGGATCGTTCACTCTTATCTCCAGGATGTACACGGCGTAACCACACACAGCGAAGGCGTTGAGCCCAACAGATGTGTTGTTGTTACTCCCGAGGAAAAGAAGTAATCAACTTTTACAGGAAAATTCCTGGTTTTAATCGATGTATTCGTATGATGACGAACCTATCTGCGCCTGCTCCACGCCGGCCGGAATCTCAGGCATAGCGGTTATCCGGATCTCGGGTAACGGCTGTGGGGAACTTGCCGATAAATGTTCCGTCATCTTAAGGTCCAGCGGTAATTACACTAAGCTCTCAGAGCTTCCCGGCTATACATGCGCATTCGGTTACGTCAAAGATCCTTCTAACGGTGTCAAAGTTGACGAAGTCATTTTCACGCGCTTTGAAGCACCCCATTCCTACACCGGAGAAGAGATGGTAGAGATATCATCCCATGGTTCCGGCGCGGTCAAGCAGGAGATCTTAAAGTGTCTCGGCATGTCCGGTATCAGAATGGCTTATCCGGGCGAGTTCTCCAGAAGAGCATTTATAAACGGCAAGATGAGCCTTGCTTCGGCTGAGGCTGTCATGGACGTCATCAATTCGGAGACCGAGAGGCAGCTCGAAGCAGCAGGAAGCCTTTTGTCCGGCAAGCTCGCAGACGAGATCGCTTATATCGAGAACAACCTTTACGAGCAGGCTGCAATGCTTGAGACATTCACCGAGTTCGACACAGAAGATGACGAAGCAGCCGAAAATGCCAAGCTTGAGACTGTAAAGGATAACTTAAGTGACTGCCACGACAGGCTTACTTCGCTCTGCAAAGGCTACGGCAAGGGAAGGATCCTTTCAGAAAGGCTCCGCGTAGCGCTCTTAGGCCTTCCTAACAGCGGCAAGAGCACACTTCTTAATACTCTCACAGGTTTTGACAGAGCGATCGTTACAGAGGTCGCAGGAACCACGAGAGACACTATCGAAGTCCAGATCAACATCAACGGGATCCCCGTTACGCTTATAGATACGGCAGGCATCCGCGAGACTGAAGACATCATCGAGAACATCGGCATCGGAAAAGCTTTTGAAGCAGGCAGAGGTGCCGACATGGTCTTTTATATGATCCCGCCTGACATGACTGTTGAAGAAGCATATACGGGTGTCAGGGAGATCGCCGAAGACTGCGAATCCGTAACAGGCGTATTCTCCAAGAGCGATGCGGGCGATAACCCCGACAGAAAAGAGATCGAAGAAAAGCTTGCCACACTCGGCATAAAGAACTTTATCTCGATCAGCGCGGAAGAAGATCTCAATATCGATAAGCTCGAAGATGCCATCATCGATTACTACGATGAGCTTGGCGGAGGAGCATCCGAAGGACTTCTTATCACAAACAGCAGACATTACACCAAATTCTTAAAAGCTACCAAAAAGCTTACGCTCGCTTTGGATGCGCTTGATAACAACCTCGGTACCGAAGTTTGCGCTTCTGCTTTAAGAGCATGCCTTGACGAGATCGGCGAGGTTACGGGCAAGACCGTATCCGCTACGCTGGCTGATACTATTTTCTCAAGATTCTGCATAGGTAAATAAATGACTATCCGTGAAGCTTTAGAGTTAGATAAAAGCTTTGAAGCGGGGACATTCGATGTTGCCGTAGTGGGAGCAGGTCACGCGGGCTGTGAGGCGGCTCACGCTGCTGCCAAACTGGGGCTTAACACTATCCTTTTCACGCTCTCTTTAGACAGCCTCGCAAATCTTCCCTGCAATCCTTCTATCGGAGGCACATCCAAAGGCCAGCTCGTAAGAGAGATCGATGCCTTGGGCGGCATAATGGGGCTCATGGCGGATAAGTGCGCCGTCCAGATGAGAATGCTCAACAGATCTAAAGGCCCGGCTGTTTATTCGCCCAGAGCACAGGAAGACCGCCAGATGTATTCTGTCGAGATGCGCCATTATCTCGAAAACCTTCCGAATCTTACTCTGAAGCAGGGCCACATCACCGCACTTCTTACGGACGAAGAAGGAAATGCCGCAGGCGTCATGACCGAAGGCAAAGCCGTCTACAGGGCGCGTGCCGTAGTCATTTGCTCCGGCACATATATGGAAGCGCGCATTATCAGGGGAGAAGTCATTACCGAGAGCGGTCCTGACGGACTCCCGAGATCTGTAGGCTTATCCTCGTCACTTAATTCTCTTGGTGTTCCGCTTTTAAGATTTAAGACGGGAACTCCGGTAAGAGTTAATTCCAATTCAGTTGATTTCTCGCAGATGACAAGGCAGGACGGAGAAGACGATATTCCGCCGTTCTCATACAGAAATGAGATGGAGGGCAAGCTCCCCGCGCCCGTAGCGGAGCAGATACCCTGCTGGTCCATCTGGACGACTGAAGAGACAAGAAAAGTAATTGCAGACAACATGGACAGATCGCCCCTTTACAGCGGCGAGATCAAAGGCATCGGCCCCAGATACTGTCCTTCTATCGAAGATAAATTCATGAGGTTCAAGGACAAGACGAGACACCAGATCTTCGTTGAGCCCATGGGACGTCACACTAACGAGATGTATCTGCAGGGATTCTCGACAAGTCTTCCTGAAGAGATACAGGAGAAGATGGTCAAGTCTTTGCCCGGTCTTGCGAACGCAAAGATCCAGAGGGCGGCCTATGCCATCGAGTACGATCTCGTAGATCCCTTATCGATCAAGGCGAGCCTTGAATCAAAGGTGGTCCCCGGTCTTTTTACCGCAGGACAGATAAACGGTTCTTCAGGTTATGAGGAAGCGGCAGCCCAGGGCATCGTGGCAGGCATCAACGCGGCCATGAAGATCTTAGGCAGGGAAGCTGTCATTATCGACAGATCGCAGGGTTACATCGGCGTGCTTATAGATGACCTCGTTACCAAGGGAACGAACGAGCCTTACCGAATGATGACATCCCGTGCCGAATACAGACTGTTCTTAAGACAGGACAATGCTGACGAGAGGCTCACGCCCATAGGTCACGAGATAGGACTTATCAGCGATGAGGTTTTCGCGAAGTTCGAAGAAAAGATCGAAGCGATCGCAGAAGAGACAGAAAGACTTAAGAAGACATACGTGGCTCCCACGGAAGAACTGGGAGATCTCCTTGATACCTGCGGACAGACATTGCCCAAGTCAGGCGAGAGCCTCGCAGATCTCATTAAGAGACCGGGCGTTACATATGAACTCTTAGCTCCCGTCGACAAGGCCAGAAAGCCTCTGGCGCGCAACATTACTTTCGCGTGCGAGACCAATATCAAGTACGAAGGCTACTTAAGCCTCGAAAAAGAGAAGATCGAGAAGTTTAAGAACTTAGAGAAGATAAAGATCCCCGAAGATACCGATTATTCGCTGATACGCGGATTAAGGATCGAGGCTACGCAGAAGCTTACGAAGATGAAGCCTGAGAATGTCGGCAGAGCTTCGAGAATATCGGGAGTATCGCCTGCAGACTGTGAAGTCCTTTTGGTATATCTCGAACAGATGAGAAGGAGACAGAACAATGGCTGACGCTTTCATGCCCAAAAAGAAGCCTCTTACAAAAGAAGACATCAAGCGTTTGAAAGAGCGCCTTCCCAAGAAGGTCGAGATCAGTACTGAAGGCACAAAGATCACGGAAAAAGAAGAAGTCACAGACGTGGCTCCCATCCTTGAATCTCATTCCGATGAGATAAGCGTGCCCTTGTCTGCAGAAGAGATACACGCATTCCAGATCTATGCTTCCATGCTCAAGGAGAAGAACAAGGTGATGAACCTTACCGCCGTAGATGACGATAAGGGTATCGCCATGAAGCACTTTATAGATTCGCTTACACTCTGCCCTTACATCAGGGAAGAGGAGCGCAAATTAGGACAGGGAAAGAAGCTCACATTTGTTGATGTAGGGACCGGCGCGGGGTTCCCGGGCCTTCCTGTAAAGATATCCTGCCCCGAGCTTTCCGTAACCCTCATGGATTCGCTTGAGAAGCGCCTTAAGTTCTTGAATGAGGTAATCACCGCATTAGACCTTAAGGACTGCTCTACGGTGCATTCCAGAGCCGAAGACGCAGGCAGGAACAAGAAGTTCAGGGAGAAATATGACATCGTTACCGCCAGAGCCGTCGCAAGGCTCTCGGTACTTGCCGAATATTGTCTGCCGCTCGTTAAGACCGGAGGCGTTTTCCTTGCCATGAAGAGCCACTCCGATGAAGAGGAGACAGAGGCAGGCAAGGCAATAGCCCTTCTTGGCGGCACGATCGAGAAAACAGATACATTCAAGCTCCCCGGTACGGACATGGAGAGGACCATTATAGTAGTCCGCAAGATCCGCCCCACACCTGCAAGGTTCCCGAGGAAAGCAGGCACTCCTTCCAAAACCCCAATAGTCTGATATCAGGACATTTGTGCTATATATTATAATTATATGCGCGCGTGTGCGTATAGTTATGGTATAATACTTTAGTTTGTAGATATATAATCTATAGACCAAAGTATTCTAATAACCCGCGGCAAAGCTTTTCGCGGGCGGAGGCGACAGATGGCAGACAGCGACGACAAGAAACAGGCCAGGCTTCAACAGGAAGCCGAGATGGACGAGGTATTCAAGTCAGAACAGACCACAATAGTTCCGGTAGACTTGGACGGCGAGATGAAGAAGTCCTTCATCGACTACGCAATGTCGGTAATTTCCGACCGTGCGCTTCCGGACATCAGAGACGGACTTAAGCCGGTTCACAGAAGGATCCTGTATTCAATGTTTACACAGGGCTTCACGCCCGATAAACCGTACCGTAAGTGCGCCACCACGATCGGTGACGTTTTGGGACGCTTCCATCCTCACGGCGACGCATCGGTTTACGATGCTCTCGTAAGACTTGCGCAGGATTTCTCTCTGAGACATCCCCTCGTAGACGGACACGGCAACTTCGGTTCATTAGACGGAGACCCGCCGGCAGCTTACCGTTATACGGAGGCAAGACTCGAGAAGATCGCTCTTGAGATGATGAGAGATATCAACAAGAATACTGTTGATTTCAGACCTAACTTCGATGAACACGAGATGGAGCCTGTATCGCTCCCTTCGCGTTTCCCTAACTTCCTCGTAAACGGTGCAGTAGGTATCGCCGTCGGTATGGCTACAAATATCCCGCCGCACAACCTGGGCGAGGTCATCGACGGATGCATCATGATGATGGACAATCCCGATGTATCGGTAGATGAGCTCATGACAGTCGTTAAGGGACCTGACTTCCCGACAGGCGGCGCCATCCTCGGCACATCAGGCATCAGAGAGGCATATCTCACAGGTAAGGGCCGTATCGTTGTACGTGCTCACGCCGAGATCGAAGACCACGCAGGCAAGACAAGGATCATCGTTCACGACATTCCTTATGCGGTAAACAAGGCAAGACTCATCGAGCGTATGGCTGATCTCGTCAAGGAGAAGAAGGTCGAGGGCATCTCGGGATTAAGAGACGAGTCCGACCGTAACGAGCAGGTGCGTATCGTTATCGAGCTCAAGAAGGATGCCAATGCTGACGTCGTTCTTAACCAGCTCTACAAGAACTGCTCGCTCCAGGACGCCTGCTGCGCAAATATGCTCGCGCTCGTACCTGACGCAGACGGCAAGCTCGAGCCTAAGCTCGTAGGCCTTAAGGATGCTTTGTTCTATTACATCAAGCACCAGGAAGACGTTGTTACACGCCGTACACAGTATGATCTCGAAAAGGATGAGGCCAAGAAGCACATCGACGAAGGTCTCCTCATCGCCATGGATTACATCGATGAGATCATCGCCATCATCAGATCATCACGTACCGAGGCTGAGGCTAAGGTCCGTATGTGCGAGAGATTCGGCCTTACAGACAAGCAGGCCCAGCACATCGTTGACATGAGACTCGGCCGTCTCACAGGACTTGAGAGAGAAAAGCTCGAAGCAGAGATCAAGGCTCTCACGGAAGAGATCGAATACTTCCACAGAGTTCTTTCCGATAAGGAGCTGCTCGACAGCATCATCAAGACAGAGATGACTGAGATCAAGAATAAGTTCGCTACGCCGAGAGTCTCCGAGATCATCAACGGTTCTTTCGAAGACATCGATGACGAGTCATTGATCGCAGAAGAGAATATCGTTGTAACTCTCACACACTTCGGCTATATCAAGCGCCAGAGAGTTGACAGCTATAAGGCACAGCACAGAGGCGGCAGAGGCATCTCCGGCCAGTCCACGAGAGAAGAGGACTACGTCGAGAAGATCATTACGACCACGACTCACAAGTTCCTCCTCTGCTTCACCAATACGGGACGCGTATTCAAGATCAAGGGTTATAAGATCCCTGAGACCACTTCACGTTCTGCAAGAGGCACGGCGCTCGTTAACCTCTTAAAGCTCAATCCTGACGAGACAATCAGGAATATCATTCCGATCGACAGCTTCGAAGAGCCGGATATCTTCCTTACGACTGTAACCAAGTACGGCATCATCAAGAAGACTTCGATCGACAAGTATGCCAACATCAATAAGAACGGTCTTATCGCTACCAACATCCGTGAAGGCGACAGCGTTGTTGCAGTCCAGCTCACAAGAGCAGGACAGGAAGTCATCGTTGTCAGTGCGGCAGGTAAGTCCGTCAGATTCAATTCCGATGATGCACGTGACATGGGCCGTGGCGCTACGGGCGTCAGAGCCATGAAGCTTGCAGAAGACGATGAAGTAGTAGGCATGGAGCCTGTTGATCCTTCACGCGAGATCCTCGTTATCTCCGAGAAGGGCTACGGCAAGAGGTCCAAGATCGATGATTACCGCGTCCAGAGCAGAGGCGGTAAGGGCATCATCACATATAAGGTCAACGAGAAGACCGGCAGACTCTGTGGTACTGTTTCCGTTACCGATGATGACGATCTCCTTATCATCACGAGCCAGGGCGTTATCATCAGAGTAAGAGCCAATGAGATCCCTACGCTCTCAAGAGCTACATCCGGCGTTAAGCTTATGAAGTCCAACAAGGCACTGGTCGTTGACTTTGCTCTTACAGACAGAGAAGAGGAAGAGCCTGAAGAAGGCGAAGAGGGAGCTGAAGTGATCGATGCAGAAGGCATTGAATCTTCCGAAGAAGGACTCAGCGCAAATGCTTCCAAGGTTCAGGAATTAGCAGACACATTAGCTTCCGAGATCGAAGCTGAAGGCATCGCTGCTTCCGGTGAATCTTCCGAAGACGAAAACAACAATGAGGATGACGATATCTGATGAAGATTAAAGGATTAGCAGGATCAGTCATAAAGACAGCGGCAACGTTCTTTGCGACAGTCGTACTGGTTTGCTCGCTCGCGATGTTTGCGGTGCCTGCGACACCTGTCGCTGCGAAAGTAGGACAGCCCGATATACCGGTACCGGCATTGAGCGATGTCCACTGCGCATCCTACTGCGTCTATGACAAGACCACAGGCTATATCGTAATAAGCATGAATCCTGAAGACCGCATCTATCCGGCTTCAATGACCAAGATAATGACATGCCTTTTGAGCCTTGAGCTTCTCGACACCTCGGAAAAGATCACCGTAAGTGCGAGTGCTCTTGCGGGTCTGGGAAATGACTCATCTCTCATGGGTGTCCTCGAAGGCGAGATCGTTAAGGTCAGCGAGCTTTTGTATGGTCTCATGCTTCCTTCGGGAAATGATGCTGCCAATGCTTTGGGCGAAGGCTGCGTAGATGCGTTTTTCGAGAAGTATCCCGCCGGCGGTTCTGCTGTAAATAAAGACGGTGTTAACGCACAGTATCTTCTCGATACCATGCACGATTCAAAGGATCACATCCTGTCTTCACGCAAACTTGAAGCGTTCGCTCTCCTTATGAATCTCCGCGCCGATACTTTGGGATGCAAGGGCACACATTTTGTAAATGCGTGCGGTCTTCCTGATGACAACCACTACACGACGGCTTACGATCTTACGCTTATCATGGCAGCAGCTTCCGAGCTTGAAGATTTCAATACTCTTATAAGCGCTCCGTCACACGTTTTCATTGCGACCAACAGACACAGGTCTGACGCCTGGAGCTATGTAAAGAATTCGAATTATCTTTTATATGATCCGTGGCTCGCTTCCAAGACTGCGAATGGAACAGACTCACACCTTGCAGCAGTCATCGGAGGAAAGACCGGTACTACATCGCAGGCAGGTAAGGGTCTTACCATTTATACCGTCAATGAAAACGGCCACGAGCTCATGATCTCGATCTGCGGAATTCCGCAGGACTATTATTTCTATACTACTATGTATCTCGCATCAGTTACCGCATACGGCAACCTCGCATGCTGGGAAGCTGATCCCGTAACGAGAGTATTCGGTACGACGGGAGACTACAGATGGGTCAACGCTCCTGCGAACGAGCAGCCGCAGTATGATCCTCTCATCAATCCCGGTGATGATCCCGAAGCTTATTATGTAGTAAAAGAATTACCTACGCCCACACCGATTCCGGAGGAGGAACCGACAGAAGAAGTACCTGTCGAGACCGGAACGCCATTGGAACTCTTCGTAAAGAGCAATCCTGCGATATCGGGAGTAATAGGCGGCGTAATGCTTCTTATTATCATATTGAATATAGTTCTTATGATACGTATACACCGCATAAAGAGCGCCGCTGCCATCAGGGCAAAAAAGCTTCAGTCGAAGAAGAAATAACAGTTAAGATCAGGACCCGTTTCAAGCCGTTTTAAGGAGCAGAAACGGGTCTTGCATACTCAGGCTGTAATTTAATTGAATAAAGGCTTTGAAGACTTTTAAAAATTTTTCTCAAAACATGAAAAAAGTCCTTGACTTAATGTGCGCTGTGGTATATCCTTTACAAGCACTTTGACGGAGGCACGTAAAAAGCGTGCGCAAAAATCAAAGGAAAAGCGCGGATCTTGAAAATTGAATAGAATGCAAAACTTGAAGTAAAACGGACCTTTTTCAATTCTAAGAATTGAGTTTTTATTAAAGTAATTTGAGCCAAACATGGCTCTCAAAATTTTTTTGAGAGTTCGATCCTGGCTCAGGATGAACGCTGGCGGCGTGCTTAACACATGCAAGTCGAACGGAGTTTAAGAAGGAAGCTTGCTTTCATTTTAAACTTAGTGGCGGACGGGTGAGTAACGCGTGAGGAACCTGCCCTTCAGTGGGGAACAACAACTAGAAATGGTTGCTAATACCGCATAATGTCGGAGTGCCGCATGACATTCCGACCAAAGGATTTATTCGCTGAAGGATGGCCTCGCGTCCGATTAGATAGTTGGTGAGGTAACGGCCCACCAAGTCTGCGATCGGTAGCCGAACTGAGAGGTTGATCGGCCACATTGGGACTGAGACACGGCCCAGACTCCTACGGGAGGCAGCAGTGGGGAATATTGGGCAATGGGCGAAAGCCTGACCCAGCAACGCCGCGTG
>JAEEGK010003439.1_pt1 | contig 39357 bp, 41 predicted proteins | sample 8958771 | NCBI WGS metagenome assembly JAEEGK01 (sample SAMN16246547, study PRJNA631951) | gut metagenome | biome: gut microbiome; feature: rumen; material: SC-attached | host: Bos | place: Iran: Karaj | collected 2018-10
GGTTAGGGTGTCACTTTTTGAGCCTTTGGGGACGGGGTTAGCGGTTCATTTTGCGCGCAAAATGAACCGCTAACCCCGTCCCCAAAGGCTCAAAAAGTGACACCCTAACCCCGTCCCCAAAGGCTCATAAAGTGACACCCTAACCCCGTCCCCAAAGGGTCATAATACTGCCGTTGCGACTGCGATCAGCAGGGTAATGGTTACAATTGAAACCGCGGTGGTTACTGCGATGGCTGAAGAGAGGATGGAGGTGTCCATCCCCTTTTTTTCAGCGGTTATCATGGGAAGATTTCCCACGGGAACCGCGGCCATAAGGCACATGGCAAGGGTTGCGGTCTTGTCAAAGGAAACAGCATGCAAAATGAACACGATCACTATGGGAAGAAGGACCAGACGCAAAGCGATGAAGACCCATATGCGAAGATCTTTAAGCGAGGACAGCAGGCTGGAACGGGCGATGGATGCGCCAAGCAGTACCATGGAAAGAAATACTGTGGCATTTCCCACATATTCCGCTGTATTTGCAAGGATGGGCGGAAGCTGGATCCCAAACCAAAAGACGATCAGGCTTATCACAGCCATAATGGTTCCGGGATTTAAAAGCTGACGAAGGGGATTTATCCTGTGACCTTCCTCATTGGGACCCGAGCCCAGAGTGGCAAGGCCGTGGGTATAGAACAGCAGGCTGTAAAATATGTTGATCACGATAACGTAAATTATTGCATTTGCGGGAAGAATGGCTTTGGCAATGGGAATCCCGAGAAAACCTGTGTTTGTGTAAACACACATGAGATTATAAAACTTGCGTTTGTCAGGCGCTACCCGAAGGAGCCTAGGGATCAGGTGACCCAAAACCACCAAAAGGGCATAAAAGGCCACACCCAGAATAGCGGCATACACCAGGTCTTTGTGACCTGCGGTTACATTGCCGCCCAGGATGGAAGCCAGGATCAGGGCCGGGTTACACACATCCACTACGATGGCGGAAAGCTTCCTGGAACTTAAGGAGTCCACAACCCCTCTCTTCTCGAGGAAGATCCCGATGGCGACCAGAATGCAGATAACACCCATTTGCTGTAATATTATTGAAATACTCATATTTTTATCTCCGGATTAAATGATCAGCACACTATTTTATATTCCTTCGCCGGTTTTGTAAATAAATTTTTCTCAAATCTGAAGCCGGAAGGACGGGCTTGATTTGGCTATGGTTTATGATAAAATGTTATAAAGTTTAGGCAAGAAACGCACAGGATACGAAAATGAAGATCTATTATCACCTTCCGGGGCTGTTTGAATTTTACGAATTGTATAAAGTTTTCCTGAAACTGTATCGCGAACACAGGGAATATTTTTATGACTTTTGCGAGATCGGATCCATATACGGAGCGCCCGGAGACTGCCTTTGGGGCGGCGGGCGAGTGGGCTTCGGAGAGGAAGATCCCGGGAATGTGGCGGCGCTCATGCGGGCATATGCAGTCTCGGCCCGTTTGACTTTCAGCAATTCACTGATCGAAAAAAAGCATCTTTCGGATAAAAAATGCAATTCCCTTTGCAAACTGTTTGAACATAACGGAACTGCGGAAAACGGGGTGATTGTTCACTCCGACCTGCTTTTGGAATATATTAGAGAGCATTATCCTGACCTTTACTTTGCATCCTCCACCACTAAGGTGATCACGGATTTTGAAGAGTTTAGGAAGGAACTGGACCGCAGGGAATTTAAGTATGTGGTGCCGGATTTCAGGCTTAACAAAGAGTTTGACAAGCTTAAAGACCTGACCCGGGAACAAAAGAACAAGACGGAATTTCTCTGTAACGAATGCTGTTGGTTCGGCTGCAGGGACAGAAAAGCCTGCTACGAAAACGTGAGCAGAAAGAGCCTGGGTGAAAATTGTCCGGAACATATATGCAAGGCTCCGGGCGGAAACAGGGGCTATCGTTTTTCGGAAGCCATGAAAAATCCGGGGTTCATAGGGCTTGAGGACGTAGAGAAGAGATATGCTCCGATGGGCTTCTCCCACTTTAAGATTGAGGGGCGAAGCCTGGGAAGCGCGGTGGTGCTGGAGTTTTTGCTGTATTACATGACGAAACCCGAGTGGCAGCTGAAGGTCCGGGAGGAGATCTACCTGGACAGCATGCTGGATCTGTTTTGAGAGAGGAAGATTATGAGCGATAAGATTTTTACATCGGTTAATCCCAATGCACAGGCGGAAGTGAAAAAGGTGCTGAAATACCTGTCGGACGTGACATACAGGCATATGATCACCGGACAACATACGCAGACCATGGCCCAGGAGGAACTGCACTATATTGAGCAGATGACGGGAAAACAGCCGGCGCTGCTGGGGTTTGAGCTGCTTTCTTATTCGCCGAACATTAATTACTTTGATACAGATGATGAGTGCATGAAGGAAGTTGAAGAAAACTTCGGGACACTTGAAAAAGCCTGGGAGTGGGCGGCAAAGAAGGGGTTGATCACCTTTACCTGGCATTGGTTTTCGCCTCTTGGGGGCAGATCGAAGTCGTTTTTCTCGTATAATACGGACTTTGATGCGGCTAAGGCAGTGATCGAGGGAACCCCTGAAAACAAGGCCCTTCTGGCTGATATGGATGTGATGGCCGGAATACTCAGACCTTTTTGCAATAAGCATGTGCCTATTTTGTGGAGACCTTTTCACGAAGGGGACGGTAACTGGTTCTGGTGGGGCGTTAAGGGGGCAGAGCCTCTTAAAAAGCTTTGGAGGATAATGTTTGACCGGTTTACGAAAAAGCATCATCTGGATAATCTGATCTGGGTTTGGAATTCGCCGGTTCCCGAGTGCTATCCGGGGGACGATGTGGTGGATGTGATCTCCTGTGATATGTATCCGCCGGAGCATGAGCATACGAGTCAGGCGGAAAAGTATAATAAGCTTGTCAGGATAACGGAGCAAAAGAAGATCGCGCTCATAGGGGAGACGGGAACTCTGCCTTCTGTAAAGGATGTTGTGGCGGAAGGTATCGGGTGGGCAAGTTATATGACCTGGTCCCATGAATTCTGTATGAGCGAGAAATTCAGCACATCCGAAGTATTAAAGGAAATGTACGAAAGCCCTTATGCGATCACCAAGGAAAGGCTTCCGGTGCTTTATTAAAAGTTGTGATTTTGGAGGTTGATATGTTAGACGAAAGATGGGTTTTTCATGAAAAGGTTAAGCCGGAGGATCAGGGAAACGGCGTGGTGAGAAGGGTCCTGGCTTACAGTAAGGATCTTATGTGTGTTGAAAATACATTTAAAAAGGGCGCTGTCGGTGCACTTCATCATCATCCTCACACCCAGATAACCTACGTGGTCAGCGGTAAGTTTGAGTTTGAGATAGATGGAGTAAAAAAGGTGGTTTCGGCAGGGGATACCATGCTTAAGACTAACAGCGTGGAGCACGGATGCGTGTGCCTGGAGGAAGGGATCCTGCTGGATATATTTAATCCCATGCGAGAGGATTTTGTGTGATGCGGCATTTTGAACCTTTGGGGACGGGGTTAGGGGTTCATTTTTAGCAATTTCCGGTGTAAACAAATCTCAGGTTTTCCCGTGCAACTTCAGCCAGGCGGTAAACCCTTGATGTATCTGTGGCAGGCCGGTCAAGCATATTAAATCTTGGAAAGAATCTGGAAACATGGAGAGGAATTTCGGTTCCGATCCTGTTTCCTTTTTTGTCGGTTAAAGAAGCTACCCAGGAGGAAAGGGCTCGCATTTCCTCTTCAGAGTCATTTTCACCCGGGACTACAAGCGTCGTAAGCTCCACGTGACAATCCTTCACGGCCCGCTCGATAAAGGCTTTTACCATATTCAGATCCCCGCCCAGAACATCGTTGCAGTAGTGCTCAGTAAAGCCCTTTAAGTCTATGTTCATAGCGTCAATAAAGGGCAGGATATCTTCCAACACAGGAATAGACGCTGTACCGTTGGATACCAATACATTTTTCATACCCTTCTCATGTGCAAGTCTGGCGGAATCCCGGACATATTCATACCCCACCAGAGGCTCGTTGTAAGTGAAGGCAACGCCTATGTTTCCCATACCTGTGTATCTTTCGGCAAGAGAAGCGAGATCCGCGGGAGAAACATAACGTACGTATTCAGAAGCAGGATCGGTAAATCCTTTGGTTTCTTCCGACCAGGATATCTCAGAATTCTGACAAAAGGGGCAGCGCAGGTTACAGCCGTAGCTTCCCACAGACAGGATCCTGCTACCGGGATAAAAGCGTGCCAGGGGCTTTTTCTCAATGGGATCAAGGGCAAGCCCCGTAAGTCTTCCGTAATTGGCAGCAACTACTTTGCCGTCTTTTACTGTCCTTGCCAGACAAAATCCAAGTTTCCCTTCTTTTATCTCACAATGTCTGAAACATACTTCACAACGAGCCATATTGTTCCCTTCTACTTGTGTCTTATAACTTCAAATCTTTCCAAAGAATAGTTTTCGTCGGGTGATATCCCGCCTTTCTTCATAGCGATCGCAACCTGGGTGTCCACATCATCCACGCCTTCCAGATCCGGAAGCAGCAGACCCCGCTTAAAACCGCAGGTAACAATTACTCCGTACCGCTTAACATCCAGCATATCACGGCTGTCTATGGGCTCCGGGGCGCTTAAGATATCAACGCTTACATCAAGAAATTTAAGTTCATTTTCGGTAATGGGTTCAAAACGCCTGTCTCTGCTGGAGGCACTGACGGCATTATTTGCTATTTCCTGCGCAATGCAGTCTGTGGTGGGAAGGATAGTGCCTATGCACCCTCGCAGATCACCGCATTTGTGGATGGAAACAAAGGCACCGGCCTGTTTCTTAAAGATCTCCTCCGGGAGCACCTTGAGCAGGCTTTCCGGAAGGTCCTTAGGGATATTGATCGATCTTTGATATTTTACATAATTTTCAACGCAGAACCATGCCAGCCGGGCATATGGATCCGCGGCCTCTCTTTCTTTTTCAAGCTTTTCCGCGAATTTTTTTAAAAATCTGCGATCCTCATCATCACCTGTGGGACGGAAGGAGGCAATTCCATATCCTACACCTGTAACATCCTGATGTGAGTACACTTCAGACGTTACCGACATTCCGTCAAAAGCACCTGCCATAATGACAAAGGATTTGTGACCGCATTCGGCGGCTTTTTGGCAGAAGGAAGGATCGAATTCCAGCATTTCTCCGAAGGCCGCTCTTTTGGCCAAATCTATTATTCTATCGTCGTAGATCGGGCCTTCGGGAGCAAAACCGTAAGGACCGTAGGTCTGCAATTTATGAGACAGATCTCCGCTGGCCACAAAAACAGCTTTTCGGCTGAGAGTGTTTACAGCGTCGCGAATGTATATGCCAAGCTGATAATGATCCGCAAGGGAAAGGCCCGAAAGGCCGATACGCACGATCTTGGCACCCGGCAGGTACTTTCGGATAAAATAGAGAGGCACCATGGTACCGTGGTCCAGGCGCTTGTCCCGCTCTCCCAGCGTGCCGGCAGGGAAATGATGCTCGTCAGCGATACGGCAAAGAGTCTGTACCAGCTCAGTATCATAGGGCTCGTCAAAGGTTACATTGGGCGCACGAAAACTGCCGAAGTCGCCCTTGGCACCGCTCCCCGGGGATATGTGAAAATAGTCCGCGTACATGACCGTATGCGGGCTGGTGATGATGATCGTGTCCGGAGCCAGCTCCGCGATCTCTTTTGCCACCCGTGTATAGGCGGCGGTGGTCTCCTCTATCTGCTGTTCGCTTCCGTGCCCCACATCCGGCACTATCATAGGCGGATGTGGCACCATATATCCTGCTAAGATTCCCATAAAAAACACCTCCGCTATCATTTTAGTACAAAGTTTCCCATTTTTGAACCCCCGGGACGGGGTTAGGGGTTCATTTTTTGACCCTCGGGGACGGGGTTAGGGGTTCATTTTTGCATGAGAGTTGAAGAAGTCGGCCGAAAAATAAAATTTTGAATTGTGGTTTTGATAAATAACTGTTATATTTTAACGAAAATGTATAAGTATACCGCCGGCCATATAATACCGGGGCAAGGAGGCAAAATGGAATTATATAAGGGAAGACCCGAGAATACGGAAGGGCGGATGCAGAGAGAGATACGGACTTATGACTTTCTGGATTCCCTGGGGATCGAATACTTTAGGACCGACCACGAAGCAGCCGGAACGATGGAGGCATGTAACGAGGTTGATGAGATCCTTGGAGTCGTGATCTGCAAAAATCTTTTTCTTTGCAACAGGCAGAAAACGGCATTTTACCTGCTTATGATGCCGGGCGACAAGAAGTTTAAGACAAAGGAACTTTCCGCGCAGATCGGATCGTCAAGACTTTCTTTTGCGGAGCCGGAAGATATGCTTAAGTATCTGGATATCGAGCCGGGGTCGGTAAGCATAATGGGTCTGATGAACGACAATGGCCACAAAGTACAGCTTTTGATCGATGAAGATGTATTGAAGGAGGAAAACTTAGGCTGCCATCCCTGTATATGTACTTCCAGTCTAAAAATGAAAACCAAAGATGTGATAGAGAAGTTTTTACCGGCTACAGGTCACGGCTATAAGACGGTACATCTTGTGGGAGAGGATTGAAAATGAACCCCTAACCCCGTCCCCAAAGGGTCAAAAAATGAACCTCTAACCCCGTCCCGGGGGTTCAAAATGGTTGCAATCCGGGAAAATATATGGTACAATCCCAACATCATATGAAAGGAGCGCTTTACGCGTAGGTGAAGGAATGATAATCAGATGATCATGTTTAGGTGAACACATTGGTAATGAGTTGGCTGCCGACGGCAGTTCATTTGTGTACGCTTAAACCGACATCATACATTTCTTCCTATGGCCAGAAACGATATGCGTTTAGCGTTCATATGAACTCTGTCGTTAATATAGGATTATTGTGTGAGTCTGTTTGCGTATGCAAGCAGGCTCATTTTTTTAGAACGGAGGAACAGGCATATATGTTGCAGATTAAAAATCTTACAATTACGCACAGAAAGGATCTGCGCGTGATAATTGAAAATTTTAATATGACTTTGAACGACGGGGACAAAGCTGTGATCATCGGAGAAGAGGGGAACGGCAAAAGCACTCTGATGAAGTGGATCTATGACCCGGAAATGGCTGAGGAGTACACCGAGTGCACCGGAGAAAGGGTAATAAATCAAGAGATCATGGGATACCTTCCCCAGGAACTTCCGGAAGGTGACAGATTGAAAACAGTTTATGAATACTTTTGTGAAGGCATATTTTTTCACGATACTTCACCGGGAGAACTGTCGACACTAAGCTCTGATTTCGGACTCACTTCCGACTTCTTTTACAGTGATCAGATAATGGGAAGCTTGTCGGGAGGAGAGAAAGTAAAGGCACAGCTGATGAGAATATTGATTGACAAGCCCACAGTGCTTCTTCTTGACGAGCCTTCAAATGATATTGATATTGCAACATTGGAACTGTTGGAAAAGGTGATAAATGAATGGTCTCATATCGTACTTTACATATCCCATGATGAGACTCTTGTGGAGAATTCCGCAAATATGATAATCCATCTGGAACAGATCGCACATAAGACCAGGTGCAGATACACGGTGGTCAGGAATGATTATAGAAGTTATATGGCAAGAAGAGCGGATGCTTTTGAAAAACAGGAGCAGAAGGCACTGAATGACAAGAGAGAAAAGAAATTGAGGGATGAAAAATACAAGAGGATCCTGCAGAAGGTGGAGCGTGCCCAGGCTACCATTAATCATGCGAATAAGTTTGACCTGGCGGATAAGATGCAGGCGGCGCATAACCTTAAGGACAAGATGCATACGGTAAAGTCCATGGGAAAACGGTTCGAAAGGGCAGATGAGAACATGACTGAAATGCCGGAGCAGGAAGAAGCCATATTTTTCAGGCTTGGGAATAAAAATTCAGCAATGCCGGCCGGAAAAACAGTTTTGGAATACTCTTTGGACGAACTCAGAACCCCCGATGGAACAAGGGTGCTGGCTAAGGACATTTTCTTAAGGCTAAGGGGCAGCGAAAAGATATGCCTGGTGGGGGCTAACGGGGCAGGGAAAACCACGCTGCTTAAGAAAATTGCGGAAGGGCTGTTGGCACGGACGGACATACGTGCGCAGTATATGCCCCAGAATTATGAGGACCTTTTGGATCTTTCGCTTTCGCCGGTGGAATTTTTGGATGAGACCGGGGAGAAGGCAGAGCGGACGAAGATACGGACATGGCTCGGGGCATTAAAGTACACCGCGGATGAGATGGATCACCCCATAGGAGAGCTGTCTGGTGGGCAGAAAGCCAAGGTGCTTCTCTTAAAGATGAGTCTGTCGGATGCAAATGTGCTGATCCTGGACGAACCTACCAGAAACTTTTCGCCTCTGTCGGGTCCTGTGATCCGAAGGATCCTGGCTGAGTTTCCGGGGGCGATCATCAGCATCTCCCATGACAGGAAATATATCAGCGAGGTGTGTACAAAAACCTACACTTTATCAACGGAAGGACTAAAATGAACCCCTAACCCCGTCCCCGGGGTTCATTTTCGGTCGGTATCTTGGTATAAAAAATCTACCACTTAGTCAATTGGGGTTGTTTTTAGGAGTGATAATTGGTATGTTATGAATTAATGTAAAAGGAGATAATATGAAGCCAGAAGAAATGTGGAAAAAGTCCGGCTTGGACGGTGAATATGATGCCTGGGCCTTCGGTGACGATCCGGATGGATTGGCGGAATTGGTTAAAAAGGGAATAAAGACTGCGACCTGTTCGGCGTATATTTTTTATGAACTGGAAGGGGAAGAGATCCCTAAGGTCGGCGAATACAGCATTATTGAGGATTCCAATGAGAATGCCGTTTGCATCACGAGGACCACAAAAGTATATATAACGGCATATGACGAGGTTACGGCAGAGCATGCGTTTAAAGAAGGCGAGGGCGACAGGTCTCTCGCCTATTGGAGAAAGGTGCATGAGGACTACTTTACGGAGGAACTTAAAGAGATAGACAGGCCTTTCGATCAGAAAATGAAGCTGGTCTGCGAGGAGTTTGAGGTGGTTTATTCTTAAAAATGAACCCCGGGGACGGGGTTAGTGGTTCATTTTTTGACCCTTTGGGGACGGAGGATTTAGTTGAAAAAGGATTATTCGGTGATTTTTTTTGATGTGGACGGAACATTGACAGATTCGGGAACAGGCATCATGAACGGCTTTGCATATGCCATAGAAAAGATGGGCGGACGTGTGGAGGACAGGTCGATGCTTAAGCAGTTTGTGGGACCGCCTCTCAGAGATTCCTTCGGAAGGGTTTTGGGGTACTCGCAGGAGGATACGGAAAAGGCTGTCGCATTTTACAGGGAATACTACAACGGAATGGGCGGGAATCTTGAAAACAGTGTTTATCCCGGAGTAGAGGAGCTTTTGAAACGACTTGCGGAACGAGGAAAACGACTGGTGGTGGCTACTTCCAAAGGCGCCCGCGGGACTGATTTTGTGCTGGAGCATTTTGGCCTTAAGAAGTATTTTGAGATCATAGCTACCGCGAACGACAGCGACAGACAGCATAAAAACGAAGTGATAGGATATGCCCTAAAGTTGTGCGGGATTCAGGACATGAACAGTGTCGTGATGGTAGGTGATCGTGAAAATGATATTAGCGGAGCTAAGTGCTTTGGAATGGACTCCATCGGTGTTTTATACGGCTATGGAAGCCGCGAAGAACTGACAGAGGCAGGAGCGACCTATCTGGCGGAAACTGCGGCAGATGTGGAAAAGTATGTCTGATAACCTTATCATAGAAAACATTTAAATAGGGAGTAGAAACATGAGCGGATACATTGCGGATATCAGGAAACTGGTGGGCCACAGAACGGTGATCCAATGTGCTGCAAGCATAATAATCCTTGACGACCAAAACAGGATCCTTCTGGGCAAAAGGGCGGACAACCACCTGTGGGGCTATTCCGGTGGATCTGTGGAGATCGACGAGAAGGTAGAAGATTGCGCCAAAAGAGAATTGATGGAAGAGATGGGGCTTGAAGCGGTGAACATGGAGTTTTTCTATGTAAACTCCGGAGCGGAGACCCATTACATTTATCCAAACGGGGACGAGGTCTCAAATATCGAGATAGTATATGTATGCAGGAATTGGCGAGGTGAGCCCCGGGCTGCTGACGGGGAGGTCGAGGAACTTAAGTTCTTCAATATAGACGAGATCACGATTGATGAGATATCGCCTCCAATACGGCCTGTTTGGCAAAAACTCACGGAAAACATGAAGGAGAAAAATGAAGTACGATAACATTTATCCTGCGGTGTTTTTAAAACGTCCAAACCGTTTCATAGCGGAAGTAGAATTAAACGGGCATACAGAGACTGTACACGTTAAAAATACCGGCCGCTGCAAGGAACTTTTGATCCCCGGGTGCGAGGTCTGGCTGACGGCGCCGGGAACTCCGGGCAGGAAAACAAAGTATGACCTGGTGGCGGTCAGGAAGTTGGACGGGGTGCTTTACAATATTGACAGCCAGGCACCCAACAAGGTGGCCAAGGAATGGCTGGAAGAGCAGGGCTTTGACAAGATCTTGCCGGAGTACACTTATGGAGATTCCAGGATAGACTTTTACATGGAACGGGGCAGAGAAAAGTATCTGATGGAAGTAAAGGGCTGTACCCTTGAGATGGGCGGAGTAGGTTACTTCCCCGATGCGCCGACGGATAGAGGCGTGAAGCACATCCGGGAACTTATAAAAGCAAAAGAAGCAGGCTATCATGCTAGCCTCGCCTTTGTGATACAGATGGATGGGGTTAAAGAAGTCAGGGCAAATGTGGCTACTCATCCTGAATTTGGAGAAGCAATGGAAGACGCAAAAAAGGCCGGCGTGGAGATCGTTTTCCTCACCTGCCACGTGGAGCCCGACAAAATAGTAATCGCAAAATGAACCTTTGGGGACGGGGTTAGGGGTTCATTTTTTGAACCCCTAACCCCGTCCCCGGGGGTCAAAAAGGAGTAGAAAAAAATGAGACTGGGAACATCATCGCCTTTAAAACATGAAACGCCCGAGGAGTGGGCGGAAAACCAGGTTAAGCTGGGATGCAGATGTGTGAATTTTCCCTTGAGCTGCAATGCGCCGGAGGAGAAGATCATTGCATATAAAGACGCGGCGAAAAAGCATGATCTGCTGATAGCAGAGGTGGGTATATGGCGTAATGCGCTGGCTGCCGACCCTGAGGAAAGAAAAAAGAACAGGGACTTTTGCATAGGGCAGCTACGGCTTGCGGATTTCCTTGAAGCCAGATGTGCGGTAAATGTGGCGGGAGCCTTTGGACCCAGATGGGACGGGCATTATAAGGAGAATTTTTCGGAAAATGCCCGGAAAGAGACGGTTCGGATGGTGAGAGAGATAATCGATGCGGCTGATGTGAAGAAGACTTACTTTACTTTGGAGCCCATGCCCTGGATGATCCCCACAAGCCCGAAGGAATACCTTGAGCTTCTGGAATCGGTGGACAGAGACAGGTTTGCGGTGCATATGGATGCAATAAACATGATAAATTCTGCCGAAAGATACTTTAATGCCGAGGAATTCATTGATGAGATCGCAGAAACCCTGGGAGACAGGATCAGAAGCTGCCACATTAAGGATGTTCATCTCTGTGAAGAGTTTACTTTCCGCCTGGCGGAGTGCGGGCCCGGAGACGGAGAATTTCCTTTGAGATATTATGCGGAAAAAATGAGCGGGTTGAGTAAAGATATGCCTGTTATTCTGGAACATTTAAACACAGACGAGGAGTATATAAAGTACATGGGAATCTTGAAGGAGGTATTAAATGGGGTACAATAGGGTTTACGATTCAAACGTCATCACTCAGAAATACATGGATTCTATTCTCGTAGAACAGCGGATCATAGGATCAAAGGTGGCAGATACAACCACGGAGTTTTGGGGAGAAAACTTCAGCAGTCCCGTGATGACGCCTGCGTTCTCGCACCTTAAAAACTACAACGGGCGAGAGGAGAATGGGCTTGTGGAGTATTCGCTTGCGGCTAAAAGCTTGAACATCCTGAATTTCTGCGGTATGATGGAAAACGATATGTTTAAGAAGATCGCGGATACGGGAGCAAAGACCGCGCGCATAGTGAAACCCTATGAGGACAACGGTAAGATCCGCGACCAGTTGCAATTTGCGGAGAGTGTGGGGGCCTTTGCGGTGGGCATGGACATAGATCACATTTTCGGGGAAAACGGAAATGACATCTGCGTCGGAGAAAAGATGGCAGTGCAGACGGAAGACAGGCTGGAGAGCTATGTAAAGCTCACAAGGCTGCCCTTTATCGTAAAGGGAGTGCTGAGTGTGCGAGATGCCCTTATCTGCGCAGAGATCGGTGCAAAAGCGATCATAGTCAGTCACCACCACGGAAGGATGAGTTCCGCCGTTCCGCCCATGATGGTCCTGCCCAAGATCAAGGAGGCTTTGAAGGATAAAGATGTTAAGATCATCGTGGATTGCGGGATAGAGACGGGAACAGATGTTTATAAGGCCTTAGCCCTCGGAGCAGATGCGGCAGCGGTGGGGAGATCGATGATGCCTGCTTTGGAAAAGGATGGTGCTACGGGCGTAGAACAGTTTATAACTCACGTAACCAACGAACTCAGGTTCGTCATGAGCAATACGGGGTTTGCAAAGGTTTCAGACATAGACGGTTCAGCTCTGTGGATGAAATCATAAAATGAGCCTTTGGGGACGGGGTTAGGGGTTCAAAAAAATGAACCCCTAACCCCGTCCCCGGGGGTCAAAAAGGGGGAGAGACAAAAATGTCGGATTACAAAGATCGCAAGGATAATCCCTTGCACAAGGAATTTGGAATCTGGAGCAACGTAAGGTATATGCTCCGGAAAATGGCACAGTATGAGCCGAGCACTATATTTTTGATGATACTGGGGATCGTTTGTGCCTCGGTAAACTCGGTTTCTTTTGGTGTCGTGACGAAATATGCCATCGATATCATTACCGGAGGATATGAAAAGGAAGAGGCAGTGAGACTGCTCATAAAGACGATGGCCATTCTTGCAGCCATACTGATCTTTTTCACTCTGGGAAACACGATCTCGTATGCAAAAAGCTGGTATCGGCACATCTTCGTCAGGATGAAGATGATAACTGAGAGAATCTCCAGGGTGTTGAGTCTAAAATATGAAATGCTGGAAAAACCCGACGTGCTGGACATCGCGGAGAGAGCGAATCAGGCTACGGGCGGGAATTACGACAGCGTTGAAGGCATGATCAAATTTATGGGCTACATAGCGACAAATATCTTCACGGTTATCGTAACCTTTGTTGCGGTTACCGTTCTGGATCGGCGGCTCATCATCGCCCTGATCCTGCTGGGCATCGTGCAGTTCGTTTACTACCGAAAGGTCGTCAAAAAGGACAAGGAGGAGGTTTGGGACCGCCTTTCACCCGTGTGGCGCAAGACCAATTACATGGAGAGAGTGACCCGGGACTTCGATTTTGCAAAGGACATAAGGCTGTTTTCGCTCAGCGGCTTTTTGGCGGACAAGCAGCAGAAGATCTATGATGTAAGGGCGGAGAGGATCGATCACCACGAGGAAATGTGGTTCAGATACGTTTTTTTCACAAGGGTGGCCTATGTGGTAATTCAGGCCTGTATTTATGTGACGCTCTATCTTGCGGTGTTCCAAAACAACCTGAGAATCGGTGATTTCACCATGTTCATGTCCTTTGCCCTGACTTTTTCTGCGGCTTTTACCAACATGCTTCAGAATTTCGGTAACCTAAAGAAGAATTCCCTTTTCGTGGACGATTTCAGATCCTTTATGGAGCTGGATCTCGGTGATGACGAGCAGGCAGGCATATGTCTTCCCGACACGGAAAGCTTTGAAATTGAGTTCGTCAACGTATCCTATCGTTATCTTAAGTCCGAAAAATATGCCTTAAAGAATCTGAACCTCAAGATAAGATCAGGCGAAAAGCTGGCGGTAGTGGGCCTTAACGGAGCAGGAAAGACCACGATGATAAAACTGCTTTTAAGGCTTTACGATCCCACGGAAGGCTATATCACGCTTAACGGAACGGACATCAGAGAGTTTAACAGAGAAGAGTACTACAGAGCTTTTGCTCCCGTATTTCAGGATATTGAGATCTTCGCGTTCCTTTTCGGAGAGAACATCTCGCTCAAGACTATGCAGAACACTGACAAGGGAAAGGCCCTGGCCTGTGCTGAGGAAGCCGGGCTCAAGGAAAAGATAGAGGCCCTGGTCAAGGGGCTGGATACGCCTCTTACAAAGATCGTTGAGGAGGACGGTGTTGATCTGTCCGGCGGCGAGAAGCAGAAGACCGCCCTTGCGAGGGCACTGTACAAGGGGGCGAAGTTCGTGGTTCTGGACGAGCCTACCTCTGCGCTTGATGCCATTGCCGAGCAGCAGCTGTACAACCGCTTTGACGAAATGATCGGGAAAAAGAGCGCCGTGTACATATCCCACAGACTGGCTTCCACCAAATTCTGCGACCGTGTGGCCATGTTTGCGGACGGTGAGATGATCGAATATGGGACCCATGAGGAACTAATGCGGGTTGAGGGTGAATATGCACGAATGTTCAACACTCAGGCTCAATACTATCGTGAGGGAAGCGAGGTGATCGAGAATGCTTAAGAAGATATTTGCGGTCATACGTGTTCTCTTCGGAACGGCATGGAAAAAATATCCCCTGTTTTTTTTGGCGGAAACCGTGAGAACCCTGGCGAACATCGCTCAGCCTTTTGTAGGGATCTTCATTTCACCGATCATCATCGATGAGCTGATCGGTGACAGGGATCTTAAAAAGATCATTGTTTATACAGGCATATTAATTCTCGGCGAATTTCTGCTGACTGTTATCGCAGACAGGTCCGGAACCGTTATAAACAAGTATAAGCAGAGGCTGGACAATTATTTTAACATCTTGATCGGAAAACACTCCATGGAACTGGATTTCCAGCTCACGGAGGATAAGGCGGCGCTGGAGCAGATCGAACGGGCAAAGACCGGAATAGACTGGTACTCGGGAGGCGTTGTAGGTATCGCTGAACAGATCTTTCTCTTTGTTGGGAATATCATTAAGATAGCGGGTCTGATTACGATCATAGTCACAAAAGCTCCGCTTTTGATCATAGTGATAGTGGTTTATGTCATTATCAGCACATTGATGGCGATACAAAGGAACAAGATAGAAATCGAGGTTTTCGGAAAACTTTCCAAAATAAACAGGCTGTTTGGGTACTTCGGATGGAACATTGTGGATCCTAAGTTCGGTAAGGACATAAGACTGTATGAAGCTCAGGAGACAATGGTGGATTATTGGAAGGACAATACCGAGAAGAGCATTGCCCATTGGAAACATCAGGCAGACGGACAGTTCCCTTATATTATGGCAGATGACATCCTGTCATTTTTAAGAGAAGTCTTTACCGTGGTTTACGTAGCCTATCTTGCCATTAACGGAGCATACACCACAGGCATCTTTGCCCAATTGGTGTCGGCCGAGGGAAACTTAAGCAACTCTTTGAGAAGTATCATGCAGAATGTCACGGAGCTGGTAAAACGCTGTAACTATGCCTATGAATATGTTAAGTTCATGGAGTATCCGACGGCTCTCGAAAAGGGAAATGTGAAAGTGGAAAAGAAACAGCATGAGATCGAGTTCAGGCATGTGTCCTTTGCTTACCCGGGGACAGACAGGAAGATCCTGAATGATGTAAACATAAAGATAGCTCCGGGAGAGCATCTGTCCATAGTCGGTCTCAACGGCGCAGGTAAGACCACCTTTATAAAGCTTCTCTGCAGGCTTTACGATCCCACCGAGGGTGAGATCCTTATGGATGGCCGGAATATTAAGGAATATGATTATTCCGAATACATGGAGCAGTTTGCACCCGTGTTCCAGGATTACAGGCTTTTTGCGTTATCTGTAAGGGACAATATTACCTTTGAAAAAGATAACGATGACTTGAACGGTCTGCTTAAGAAGGTGGGACTGTCAGAGTTTGTTGCAAAGCTTGAAAAGGGAACAGATACCAATATTTTTAAATTTTTCGATGAAGAGGGTGTTGAACCCTCCGGCGGGGAACAGCAGAAGATCGCGATCGCAAGAGCCCTTCACAAGGATTCTCCGGTTGTCATTTTGGATGAACCCACGGCGGCTTTGGATCCGGTAGCGGAATATGAGATCTATCGTCAATTTAACTCCCTTGTGGGAGGAAGAAGTGCCTTCTATATTTCACACAGACTTTCCAGTTGCAGATTCTGCGATCGTATCGCAGTATTTTCTGAAGGGAAGATCGCTGAGTACGGAACTCATGAGGAATTGGCGGAGGCAGGCGGTCTCTACTCGGAAATGTTTGAAGCTCAGGCAAAATATTACAGATGAAAAGATCAAAAAGAAAACTCAGGAAAAATAAAATAAGCAAAAGAATAATCCTTCCGGTTCTGGTGTTATTGTTCATAGTCTGGTCCGTTTCTACCTGGATCCCGGTAACGGAAAGACTTGAGCTTGACATCCTTAAAGAACCGGGGGAGAATGTGAGGATAGTGCTGGTTACGGATCTGCATTCCTGTAAATACGGTGAAGGGCAGAAAAGCCTTATTAACCGGATAGATAAGGAAAAACCGGATCTGATCCTTATGTCCGGGGACATCTTTGACGACAAGCTGGCCGATACCAACGCCAAGGCATTTATAGAAGGGCTGACGGGAAAGTATCCCTGCTACTATGTTACCGGAAATCATGAATTCTGGAGCGGAAGAGCAGAAGAAATGAAGACCTATCTTAGAGATAAAGGGGTCAAAGTTCTTGAAGGCGGTTGCGAAAATATATGCGTTAAGGGACATGAGCTGGATATCTGCGGTGTCGATGATCCGGACGGAACCTCCCACAACGGCTGGCTTAAGCAGCTGGAAGCGGCAGCGGAAGGTACAAACGATGACCACTGTAGGCTATTGCTCTCCCACAGACCCGAGAGAGTCAGGTATTACGAAAAGTATGATTTTGACCTGATCCTTGCGGGGCATGCCCATGCAGGGCAGTTCAGGATACCTTTCGTAAATCGTGGCCTGATAGCCCCGAACCAGGGGCTCATGGCAAGGTATGTGAACGGGTTATATGAGCTTTCCAACGGAAGTCTTATGGAAGTGAGCAGGGGCCTTGCAAGGGAGAGCATTCCTTTACCCAGATACTTTAACCACCCGGAGATAGTGGTGATAGATCTGCATTATAACGAAAAATGAGCCTTTGGGGACGGGGTTAGGGGGTCACTTTTTGACCCCCTAACCCCGTCCCCAAAGGCTCAAAATCATTTTTTTACCTGAAAGCTCCGAAGAATTTTGCCAGAGGCTCGATCACAGCGCTGAGATCTTTAATAGCCTTGTTGAGGGCTTCAAAATCCACTTTGTTAAGCTTCTGGATCGTCTCCGTGATAGCCTCGGTGTTGTTCTCCACCATGGCATTGGAATTTTCTATGAGGACACTGGCCTGATCCATAACGGTATCCATCTTGACGGTGGCTTTATTTATTTCTTCCATAGCCTTATCCGCATCTGCGATCACCTGGTCGATCTGGGTGAGACTTGCTTCTGCATGACTGATGAATGCAGTGGTCTGAGGCATGATCACATCATTGGCCTGCGTGAGAAGATCGTTGGCTTCATTTGCGGCGGAGTTGATCTCAGTGAAGGCTGCCTCCGATTCAGCCATCAGCTTATCTACCTCGGACAGACTGGACTCTGCATGGTTTATGAATTGCAGAGTTCTGGGAATGATCATTATAAGTGACGCGGTCAGTATTATTACTCCGAATATTACTGAAAAAGAAGCCACTTTGGTGATCTTTGAATTCTTCTTTTGGTTTATCAACATTTCCTGTAACAGCTCCTCGGCGGTTTTTCCGGGAGTTTCTTTTTTTTCTTCAACACCTAAGTCTTGCCAATTTTCCATAATGATTTCTCCTTTTAAACTATTAAAACCTAATGCTGATACAATTTTATCATATTGTGACTGTTTTCAAAATAAAATATTCATTATCTTTAGGCTCCGCCTCCGATGCGACTCTTAAGGTTCACATCCGAATAGAGCATATAAATTCTCGACCGATGTGCATTTCGTGCCCTAAAAAACGCATTTCATACCCAAATTAATAATTATTCAAAAAAAATGGTATATTGCTTTTAGTAGGTAAAGATCCGGTCGTTGACCGGTGTCGCTGCGGGGATGTATTAAGATAAGAGAATCATGGGTCTCAGACGTGAGAACGGCCTCAATAGGGTGAGGTATGGTTCTCTTTTTTTATTTTTTGGGGAAATAAATCAGATTGCAAATAAATCTTTTTGCGAATATAATGAGAAGATCGATAGAAATATAATTTTAGACGGAGATATGGAATGACAATAAATGAAAGAGCCGAAAAGGCTGTCGAATTAAAGACTATGGGCGGTTACAACTGTTCACAGGCTGTAACGGCCGTTCTGGCGGATCAGACAGATCTTTCGGAAGAACAATTGAAAAATATAACAGCCGGTTTTTGTGCCGGAATGGGAAATCTGGAAGCCACCTGCGGAGCACTTATCGGTGCGGGGATGATCGCAGGCCTTAAAACAGAAGGAAAAGGAACTTTGAAGCTTACCAGGACTATTCAGGAGAGCTTTAAGGATAAATGCGGGGCAATAAAATGTAAGGATCTTAAGACCATGACCGACGGAAAGCCTCTTTGCTCCTGTGAGGAATGTGTAAGGAATGCGGTTTTGATCTACGGTGAAGTATTGGGTTTAAAGTAGCTTTTTTCAAGTCTTTCAACGGCCTAGTACATCGGTTATTAAATAACTGGACCGAATGCTTGCCTGCTTACCTTGTTCCTGGTAGGAAAGATCATTTTTGCTTTTTTGAAAAAATAATCGTAAATAGTATTGACCTTCCACCGGAAGGAAGGTGTATTTTTGGGAGGCTCCCGGATAAAAGGTTCCGGGGAAAAATGTAAAAGGAGAATTATAATGGAAAAGAAAGCGGTTTTGGAGATCAAGGGCTACACTAAGGTTTACGGCGAAGGCAAAAAAGCGGCCGATAATGTAAACCTTACGGTGGAAAGCGGAGATATCTACGGATTCATCGGGCACAACGGAGCGGGTAAGTCCACTACCATCCGTGCAGTGGTGGGAGTATTGGATTTTACCGAGGGAGAGATCTTTGTAAACGGTCATTCCGTTAAGAAGGAGCCTCTGGAGTGCAAGAAGGAACTGGCCTACATTCCGGATAATCCGGACCTTTACGAGAATCTTACGGGCATACAGTATCTCAACTTTATAGCGGACATCTTCAAAATAGGAGAGGCGGAAAGAGAAAACGCCATCAAAAAATATGCAGACATGTTTGAGATCACGGACTCTCTTTCGGATATCATAAGTTCTTACTCTCATGGTATGAAACAGAAGCTGGTCATCATTTCCGCGTTGATCCATGAACCGAAATTGATGGTAATGGATGAGCCCTTTGTGGGACTGGACCCCAAGGCTGCTTTTACTTTAAAGCAGATCATGCACGAAATGTGTAAAAACGGTGCTGCCATCTTTTTCTCCACTCACGTTCTGGATGTGGCGGAGAAACTCTGTAACAAAGTGGCCATTATCAGAAAAGGTAAGATAGTAATGGAAGGCGAAATGGATGAGCTGGTAAAAGATCAGTCTCTGGAGGAATTATTTTTGGAGGTACATGATGGACAACAGTAATCTCATCCTTATCAGAATGCTGCTCAAATCCACCAGCCAGCTTAACATATACAAGCATTGCAAGGATAAAAAGAAACGAAAAAGGATAGTGGGAAACTGGGTGGCTTTCGGTTTTTTATATCTTTTGTTGCTTGCCTATTGCGTAGCTGCAGGTATCGGGTACGGATCCATAGGACTTACGGAGATGCTTCCGTCATTCTGCGCACTTACGATCTCGGCAGCGGCCTTCATACTTACTCTTTTTAAGACCAACGGATACCTCTTTAATTTTAAAGAATATGACATGCTCATGTCCCTTCCCTTTGATTCCCGAAGCGTGGCGGGATGTAAGTTCTTATATATGTATGTAAAGGGATTACCGATCATGATGACAGTGGCAGCATCTTTTCTCATCGGATATGCGGTTTATGCCAAGCCGGCCCTTACGGTATATCCCATATGGCTGATACTTTCATTTGTTTTGCCGATAATACCTATGCTTTTGGCGTCATTCATCGGCTTTTTGATCGCCAGGGTGGGAGCTGAATTCAGGCATAAAAATATCATCCAGACCGTGCTCATAATGGGAGTTTCCATTCTTGCCGTATGCTCCAGATTTATTATTGAGGACATGTTTAGGAACAACGAGATAGAAGATGCGCTTTTATCTGCTTCTGAGGGGATAAAAACAGCTGTGGGTATCTATTTTCCGGCATTGTGGTTTACAAAGGCCATAGGATCCGTCAGCATGATATATGCCTTTGTGCTTATAATAACAACAGCTCTGCTCTTTGAACTGGTGTTCATCCCGGTGGGAAGGACTTACAGAAAGATAAACTCAAAGCTCAAGTGTCAGGCTTCGGCCAAGAAATTCCGCATGACAAAACAGAAAAAGTCCGGTGTACGGAATGCCATCGCTTTTAAGGAACTTAAAAGGATGACGGGCTCGCCCACTTATATGATAAATGCGGGAATGGGAGAGATACTTGCCCTGATCCTGGGCGGAGCGGCCCTGTTCGTGGATTTCGAGAAGCTGGTAGCGACTGTTACCAACGAAGCTCCGATAAGCATCGAGATGCTTTATCCCGCTATTCCTCTGATCGTATATTTTTGCATCGGAATGGTGGCGACCACTGCCGTTTCCCCTTCACTGGAAGGAAAGAATTATTGGATAGTGCAGAGTCTGCCTGTGTCCAAAAAGACCTTATATCAGGGAAAGATGCTGTTTAACATGTATCTCACGGTGCCTTTCATGCTGATCTCAACGATCAGTATAGATCTGTCCGCAAAAGTGCCTTTACTTACTGCGATCCTGACTATCCTGATGGGGCTTGCCCTTTGTGCATTCTCCACCACCTGGGGCTGCGTTTGCGGCATAAAGCATATGAGGCTGGACTGGGAGAACGAAGTGGAAGTGATAAAACAGGGAGCGGCGGTTGCTATATATCTGTTTCCGAATCTTTTGGCTTCCATCTTGATGATCGTAGCTGCTGTGGCCTTGGGAAATAAAATTAACAGAAATCTTATCCTTTCGGGGCTTACGGTCATAGTATCCGCTCTGGCACTGGTTGCCTATAAAAGAGCTGTTAGCCTGGCGGAGAGAACATAGGCCATATTATAGAAACTTTATAGATTATATATAAGTTGCTCATTGACGGGCAACTTTTTTTATGGCATAATCAGTTGAACAAAACCAATTTAGCAAAAGCGAATCTGTATTATTTTAAACATTTTCGGGGGTAGCAAGATTTGAGCCCACAGCAGACATGAAGAAAGTTGAGGAATGCATAAAAGCATTATTGTAAGAGGGTTAGGAGTTGACTATGTCACGTAGAAGATTAGTTTTTTCACTTATATTAAAGATCATTGTTTTCGTATCTGCAGCCATTGGTATTCCCATGAGTGCGTTGGCAGATACAAGAGGTTTCATGGCCGGCAAAACGGTGTTCATGTTCTTCACCGTTCAATCCAATATCCTTATGGCCATTGTTTGTCTGATAGGCGCGATCATGCTTATAAAAGGCACAAAGATCGATCAGAGATGGTATGTTTTTAAGTATGTGAGCACTGTGGCCATCACCCTTACGGGAGTGGTGTTCTGCTTCGTGCTTGCCCCCACCCTGGGCCCTTTGGCATGGAATGTTCAGAACATCCTGACCCATGTGGCAGTGCCTTTGGCAGCAATTGCTGATTTCTTTGTTTCGGCGCATGAGAACGGGATCGACAAAAAGTATGTTCCGCTTGTAATGGTTCCGCCTCTGCTTTATGCCGTTTATGCGGGCGTAGGGTATATGCTCGGATGGCAGTTCGCTCCAGGATACAACTATCCCTATTTCTTCCTGAACTGGGGCAGCCCCGCGGGAGCCTTCGGATTCTCACGCTCGCTTCCTTTTATGGGATGCGTTTGGTGGATCGTTCTGCTCATGCTGTTCTTATACGGCATAGGGCGTTGCTATCTCTGGGCACTTAACAAGACATTAAAGAAATAAGAAGCACGGTCTTCCGTCCTCCCGCTTGCGTTTGCGTTTCCGCGGCAGTGTGGTATAATACTGTCATATCAGCACAGGGAGGTTGAAAACCGGCGTCGGCTTTTATGCGGCCTTTGCGCTTACCGCCCTTTTGATGATTACGATGCGGAATCATACAACAGATGATCTGAAATTGACCGGGTTTTCCGGTCTTTTTTTGCATTTAACTATGTTAATTTCATAACGGATTTGATAAAATATGCTTTAGCATTGTAACGCAGAGAAAACTTTGCATAATAATCATTAAAAGAGGAGAGTGGATCATGGAACTGTTGTCAAAGCTTAACAGTCCCGTCATGTATCTGATATGCGGCGGGATCATACTGTTCGTTGCGATCATCTGTATCATATTTGCCGTCCGTGCCTACAGAGCCGGAAAAGCAATGGGGATAGATGTTGCCAAAATGAAACGCGTAATTACGGCCAGCGCCACATTTTCGGTGCTGCCGGGAGTCGGCATCCTGCTCGGAGTCATAGCGCTTTCGGGAAGCCTCGGTACACCCTGGCCCTGGCTGCGTCTTTCGGTCATAGGCGCGCTGCACTATGAGACTCAGGTTGCCGAAGCGGCGGCCGAGGCAGCGGGACAGGAGACGCTTTCGATAGCGACAATGACGCCGAAGGCGTTTGCGACCATAGCGCTGCTTATGAGCTTCTGTATCATATGGGGAATGGTGCTTGTGATCTTCACGGGCAAAACATATATGAACCGCCTTACCAATCCCGACGAAAAGAAGAAGGAGAAGAAGAGCGATAAAAAGTCGGATCTTTCCGGTTTCGGCGACATCGCGATGACGGCGATGTTCATAGGCCTTGTTTCCGCTTATATTGCGAGCTACATCGGAAACATCGTGTCGTCAAAAGGACTGTTTACATTCAAAGGCAGCTGGCTCTCGCTTGCGGTTTCCGTGATCGCCGGCCTCGCCATGGCACTGTTCCTTTTCATAAAGAAAAAGACAAAGGCCGAGTGGATCGACAGCTTTTCGGTTGCGGGAAGCATGCTCATCGCTATGGCCGTTGCGGTCTTTCTAGCTAAGCTGGTATAAGGGGGTGGCATTATGAACGAAGAAAACAAAAAGTACTATGACAGATACATAAACAACACGCATCACATCGGACGGCTTATGACCACGATCGTCCTGATCCTGCTGCTTGCGGCTCCCTTTGCGATCGGTCTTTATCTGAACACGATGCCTGACCTTCCCGCTGTGGCAAAGGGCTTCCTCAGTGTCGGGATAGTCTATCTCGTAAGCGGTATCGTTGAATATCTGATATATGTTCCGATGCTGGGCGCGGGCGGAAGCTACCTTGCCTTCATCACCGGCAACCTCATCAATATGAAGATACCCTGTGCAATAAACGCAAGGGATATCGTGGGCGTAAAGAGCGGCACGCCCGAGAATGAGATCATATCAACGCTTTCCATAGCAACATCGTCTCTTGTGACGATCCTTGTGCTTGCGGCGGGTGTCCTCCTTATGATGCCGCTACAGCCCATACTGCAGTCGCCCGAACTTCAGCCCGCGTTTGAAAATGTAGTACCCGCGCTCTTCGGCGCAATGGCATATAAATACTACAGACAGAACAAGACGGTAGCGCTCATCGTTCTCTGCTTTATGATCATCGTTTTCAGCCTGGTTCCTTCGCTCATCGCATCGACCAGCATGATGATGATCCCCAGCGGCGCACTTGCGATAGTATTCTCCTATATGCGCTTTAAGAAGCTCAGGGCAGCGGGAAAGGAGGAAAACAAAGAATGATAGTATTGTATATCTTATTGGGGCTCCTCGGAGTCCTTATCCTGCTTGTATGCGCGGCAGTTGTACGCACACTCATCACTCCTTCGAAGACTTCCGATTGGGAGCCGAAAAAGGATCCGGAAAGAGAGATGGCATATGCCGAAAAGCTTGCGGAGATGGTGCGGTTCGAAACCGTATCGGTAAAGGGACAGCTGCGCCGCAAGAGATTCCTTGAATTCCATGAACTGCTGGCAAAACTGTTCCCGCTTGTTCATGAAAACCTTGAGAAGACCGAGATCGACGGCAGCCTTTTGTTCAAATGGAAGGGAAAGTCCTCGGACAGACCGCTTGTGCTAATGGGACATCAGGATGTTGTTCCCGCAGAGGGCAAATGGGAGCATGAACCTTTTTCGGGAGATATAGAAGACGGAAAGATATGGGGAAGAGGGACTGCGGACACAAAGTGCTCGGTAATGGCCTTTTTCCAGGCAGTTGAAGAACTGCTGAAAGAGGGGATAGTGCCCGAACAGGATGTATATCTCTCTTCATCAAATACCGAGGAGATATCCGGACAGGGCTGCCCCAAAACAGTTGCGGAAATGAAAAAACGCGGCGTAAAGCCTTTCATAGTAAATGATGAGGGCGGTTCTATAGTGACTGAGCCTATGCCGGGCATAAAGGGAAATTATGCAATGGTAGGCGTTCTCGAAAAGGGCTTCGGAAACCTTAAGATCATAGCACGATCAAACGGCGGACACTCCAGCTATCCTCCGAAGAATTCGCCGATCGTAAGGCTTTCCAAGTTTATGACGGATCTTTCAAAGCACAATCCGATGAAGTCGTCGATGAACAAACAGGCAAAGGAAATGTTTGCAAATATGGCTCCTTACGGACCTTTCCTGATGAGACTGCTGTTCGGTAACCTCTGGCTCTTCAAGCCTCTCCTCGAGGTGCTTATGCCGTCGATCTCATCCCAGGCGGCGGCGCTTCTCAGAACGACCATAGCGCCTACGATGCAGTCGGGTTCCGACGGACACAATGTGCTCCCGCAGGAGGCTACGCTGATACTTAACCTCCGCTATATCCCTCATCAGGATATGGAAGAGAGCAATGCGCTGATCAGGAAGGTTGCCGCAAAGTACGATCTCGAAGTTGAAGTGATCGACGGTTATCCCGCATTCGATCCCGTTGATACATCATCCGATGCTTTCAAACTCGTGGAAGAAGTTGTCGGGGAAGTATTCCCGAAACTGCCCGTGATACCATATGTCATGACAGGCGGAACCGATGCAAGACATTATCAGGAGATCTGCGATGCATGCATACGCTTCTCGCCGGTTGTTTACGGCCCCGCACAGATGAAGGGCATGCACGGTCTTAACGAAAACCTCGACACCTACAGCCTTCCCGGCGCGGTAGATTACTACAAGGCACTGATATTGAAAAATAAGTAAGAGAACCGACGGCTTCATATGATAGTGACTTCGAAAAAATAAAAAAAGATTGACAAATGTATAACGTTGATATAAAATCCTTGCTCGGTTAGCGTATGCTAATTAGCAAAGACTAACCGGAAAGGAAATTTTTTATGAAAAGATTTACATCACTTTTACTTGCAGCAACGCTCACTCTCTCTGTCGGACTTGCAGGCTGCGGCAAAAAAACGGAAGAGCAGGTCATCCCCGATAACGATAAGATCCCTGCTTCGGCGGCGGCAACTTCAACACCTGTACCCACATCAACGCCCACACCTACCTCAACACCAACACCGACACCGGTGACTTATGTTTACGGGACAGCTTCTCTCACATATGCTGAGTACTATTCGGGGGATGTATCAGACACAACAGGCTTTGACGCCGTTTCCTCCGCTACCAATAAAAAGAATGCCATCATGCCCAATATGTATACTGATTTCGTGGATGCAGAAACAAATGCATCCGGTTATCATATTCTGGGTGTTCAAAATGTAAATGTCGCTGTGCCTGAGGATAAGGCTGAGGCATATGCACAGATCAATCCCACCTTTGTGGTGAAGGGAAAGGAGGCTCCCGCTCAATACAAGACCGTGATCGTTGATGGGGATAAGACTTCTTACTCCGCAACAGTTTTCAATACTGTTGCAGTGGTAAAGGATGCAACGGCGACCCTGTCAACTTCCAGCAACTGGGGTGACTATCTGGTATGCCTGTATGATACAGGCGAGGTTCACCTGCGTAACGGACGTGAAGATGATTTCGACATAAATTCCGCCATAAGCGGTATGATCGTTGAAACATCCGAAGGCCTCAGAGTTGGTCTTGAAGCGCTTCAGAGCATATGGGTTCAGCCTTATGAGTTTTCCTTCAATGTTTCAAAGGACAGCACCCGCAATTCGCGTATCAGCGGATGGGACAACTTAAAGGAACTGGCAAAGCTTGAGGGAGCTACCATCGAAAAGGTTTATTATATTATGCCCGATGCCACATATGAGTATGATATTCCGGGCGTATATGTAAAGAAACAGTACAAAGGAACAGCTATAACAGGAAAAATGGATGGAAACAATGTTGTTCTTTCGGTAAGCACCTTCGGCAATCTGGAAAACCCCGTGATCACCGTTACCTATACCGTAGGCAAAGGCAAGCAGGCAAAGAAGACGGTTGTGCTTGAGACGGCCGTCAAGGAAGGTACTTCAACCTACACTGTTGATCTTTCCGGAGTGGAACTTTCGGATGAGGGTACATTCAGCGCAGCCATTTCGTCCGATAAGATCGCGGATATTGCGGTTTCCTTAGAGTGATCGGATAAAATGCACCTTTGAAAGGCTTTATATGTTATTTTTGATCTCTTTGCTCATTATGGGGGCGCTTGTTATATTTCTTGGAGATAGTTTAAGGAAACATCCGGCCCCCTATTATACAGTAACAACTGCCATCACCCTTCTTCTCATTGTCCTTGACTTTGCCGGAGTGAGATATAAGGGAATAATGGCTGACTACATAGTTCCCATGTTTACGAAAGGCGCTCTTTCCGGAGCGTTATTTGCCATCATCATGTGGAGCGGAGCTCTTCCGAACGGCAGTAAGGCAGTGAAACTCATCCTGCCTGTACGGGGCCGGCTTTCTATCATAGCTTCTATCCTAGTATTTTCCCATGCGGTTAATTTCAGGGCTCAACTGATATCCCTGTTTACAAAGGCCGGAAGTCTCAAAGCTCCGGTTATCGTGGCAACCGTATGTTCGGTGCTGCTCCTCATCATCATGATCCCGCTTTTTATCACATCATTTATGAGGATCCGCAGAAAAATGGATCCTAAAGGATGGAAGAAACTGCAAAGGTGGGCATATGTCTTCTATGCACTGATCCCTGTGCACATGCTTTTCTTCACCTACAGAAACATTTTGCTCGGAAGAAACGGCTATCGATTGAATGCAGTGGTTTATACATTTGTCTTTCTTGCATATGCCGTCTGCAGGGTGCTCAAGGCCGTGGCTGTTAAGAAGAAGGATCAGTCCGGACTTCCGGCGGTGCAATTGAAGGCAGTTACGGCATGTTCCGTGCTTATTATGATAATGACTGTGGTTCTTTTCGGCGATGTTAAAGCGGAAGCGGGAACAAGAAAGCAGGAGCTTACGGAAAGCACCAAGGCAGAAACGGTGAATGTTTCGGAAACGTCGGAGATCACCTTGCCGGAGAAAACAGAAGAAATACCTTCCGGCGGTGATCTTCAAAATGAAGTGTCCGGTGATGCTGCATCAGTTGACGTTGTAAAGACATACAAAGACGGAGATTATGTGGGGACAGCCTTCGGTAATTCCGGAGATATAACAGTGAAGGTGAGCATCCGGGATAACGCTGTGACAGATGTTGAAGTGTTGGAGCAGGATGAGGATGAACCGTATTTTACGGATGCACTGGCAGTGATAGAGCACATCATAGATGCAAACAGTATTGATGTGGATACGGTCAGCGGCGCCACATATTCATCGGAGGGCATATTGGAGGCTGTAAAAAACGCCATGGTACAGGCAGAGAAATGAAGAGATCGTGTTAGTACTTGGGAGGCACTATATGAAAGAAGAATTTCTTGAGATCAGAGATTTAAAGAAGAGTTTTGGCACGGGAGAAGCAAGACAGGAAGTGCTCCGAGGCATGGATTTTACCGTTAAGAAAGGCGAGTTCTGTGTGCGCCTGGGACCTTCGGGATCCGGCAAATCCACCCTTTTAAACATCATCGGCGGCATTGATACCCCCGATGCGGGATATGTCAGCATTAAAGGTGACAGGCTGGCGGATATGAGCGAGAAGCAGCTGACAATATACAGAAGAAAGCATTTAGGATATGTATTTCAGATGTATAATCTCATCCCCAATCTGAACGTGAAGGAAAACATCGAAGTGGGGGCCTATCTCTCCGACAGCCCGTTGGATGTGGAGGAAGTGCTTACGACTTTGGGCCTGCAGGAACATAAGTATAAGTATCCGAATCAGCTGTCCGGCGGTCAGCAGCAGAGAGTTTCCATAGGACGTGCGGTTGTAAAGAATCCGGATGTGCTTATGTGCGATGAGCCAACGGGAGCCCTGGATTATAAGACTTCCAAGGAGATACTTAAGCTCATTGAGGACTGCAATAAGAAATACGGCAGCACGGTCATAATGGTGACTCATAACGAGGCCATCAAATATATGGCAGATCATGTTATAAAGCTTCGAGACGGTGTCGTACGCCATAACGATCTGAACGAAAAGAAAATCCCGGCTTCCGAGCTTGAATGGTAGGAGGCAGATATTATGAGAAATCCTCTTATCAAACGGGTTCCCAGAGAACTTAAGACCGACTGGCATAAATACCTTGTTATCATTATCTTCATGGTTATCATGATAGGCGTGATCTCAGGCATGTATGTGGGGCACGACAGTATGCTGGCTGCCATACATAACGGAAGAACGGATCTGAACCTGGAGGACGGCTCCTTTGAACTTGCCAAACAGGCATCGGATGATATGCTTCGGGACATTGAAACCGGAAATAAAGCGGATGTAAGAAACTATTATCTTGAAAAGGGCTATGAAGAGGCTGACAGGAAAGTGGAGGAGGCCTTTGAGTCTGTTCCGGCCGAAATGAGAGAAACGGAAGAATTCCGGCAGATGCTTGAAGAGGCATATTCCAAGGCTCACGAGACCGTGAATGAAAAGGTTGACGAGGAATGGGGAAAGAATGCGGACAGATATGGTCTTAATGATGACATAACCCCTGTGCCCGTGAAACTTTATGAGAATTTTTACAGAAATGAGGAAGAAGACTTTGATAACGACGGAGTTTCGGATGCGACCGTAAGGGTTTTTAAGAGCGACTCCGAGATAGACAGGGCCTCTTTCAACAAGGGGCGGGCGCCTCAGACCGGCACCGAGATCGCCGTTGACAGGATGCATGCCGATAACGTGGGCATAAAGATAGGCGATAGCATTACCGTGGAGGATGAAGGGTTCACGGTAGTGGGGCTTCTTTCTTATGTGGACTATCTGACGCTTCACGAATCCAACACCGATCTTATGTTCGATGCCTTTGGATTCGATGTGGCCATGGTGACGCCTGAAGGATTTGAACGTCTGAACTCAAGGATACATTATAATTACGCATATAAATACGTGAAAGCGCCGGAAGTGGATACGGAGAAGGCAGATCATGCGGGAAACCTCTTAAAGGCTTTGATCACTCAGACCCTGGTTTATGATAATGAGCTCATGGATTTCCTGCCGGAATATCTGAGGCAGGCTACCAATTTTGCTCCCTCGGATATAGAAGGAGATTCGGCAGGAGCGGCTATACTCTGCTATATATTGATCGGCGTCATAGCTTTCATCTTTGCGGTAACCATAAGTAATACCATTGATAAAGAAGCTTCTGTCATAGGAACACTCCGGGCTTCGGGCTACAGCAGGACGGAGCTTGTGATCCATTATATGTCCATGCCCGTGGTTGTTACTATCCTGGGGGCTGCGATAGGCAACGCCCTGGGCTATACGGTATTTAAGGATGTGGCCGTAAATCTCTATTATGAAAGCTACAGCCTTCCCGTCTGCTACCCCGTATGGAGCAAAACGGCCCTTGTGAAGACTACTGTTATACCTCTGGCCCTCATGTTCTGCATAAACCTTATTGTTATCATAAAGAAGCTGCAGCTGAGCCCCTTGAGATTTTTAAGGCATGATCTGTCAAAGAGTAGGAGGACAAAGGCAAGAAGACTTCCCAAATGGTCCTTCATAAGAAGGTTCAGATTAAGGATATTCTTTCAGAATATGCCGAATTACGCTATCCTTGCTTTCGGAGTCGTATTTATCGAGCTCATGATGTGCTTTGCCTTCGGACTGCCGGATTCCCTGGACCACTATGCCGAGGAAGCACCTGATATGATGTTCGCGCCCTATCAATATATGCTTATGGATAGCAGCGATGATGAAGGAAAAAACATAGAGACTTCCGAAAAAACTGCCGAAGCCTTCGGGGCGACGGAACTCCTTTATCCGAAAAAAAAGAGTTCCTTCCGCACGGGAATGGGCAGCGGCGGTGATGAGAGTGTAACGATATACGGAATTACAAAGGACAGTTCATATGTAAAGCTTGGAAGCAAGGATAAAGTCTATATATCCAGCGCATTTGCCAAGAAGTTCGGTATTAAGGACGGAGACGCCATCACGCTGCATGCGGAATACGAAAACAAGAGCTATACTTTTACAATCTCCGGACAGGTTGATTACGAAGGGGGCATTGCTCTCTTCATGGATATGGAAAACTTTAACAGAACTTTTGAAAAGGATGATGGGGACTTCACCGGGTTCTTTGCGCGGAACAGGATCACGGATATTGACGACAAGTACATTGCGACAGTGATCACCAAGGAAGTCATTACCAAAGTAACGACTCAGCTCAATCATTCCATGGGCGGCATCATAGACGTATTTAAATATGCACTTATCGTGCTGGCGGCGGCCCTCATCTATCTTCTCGCAAAGATCATCATCGAGAAGAACGAGCATGCCATATCCATGGCGAAGATCCTGGGCTTCGTTAACGGAGAGATCGGCTCTCTCTATATCGTTCCCACGGCTGTAATGGTTGTGATCGCGTCCGTTGTTGGCTTTGTGGCGGGATATTTTCTTATGATATGGATCTTCCACATCTTCATGCTGCAGATGGACGGGTACTTTGCCTTTTATATGAGCAGGGTTTCCATGGTATTGTCGGTGGTATATCTTTTGATCGGATATGCATTTGTGTCGGTGCTGGATCTGGTGAGGATCAGGAAGATACCTTTGGATGTGGCGCTCAAGGATATTGAGTGATGGAGCAAAAATGATATAATCGCATTGTTAATGATGAATTCAGTTGAAGGAGGATTACATATGAAGAAGATCAAGGCTGTATTTCTGATCTCATATGTGGCCCTCCTTATTTTTGCGGCAGCATGCGGAAAGACAGAAGAAGCTCAAAAGCACAGCCGGACCGGATCTGTGCTCAAGGACCCACGGTGTTCTGGATATAACAGTCTATCCCATAGTCCGGGCATGGGGGTTCATCACGGGCCGGAATTTCCGGCTCATTTTTTATTGCGTTAACGTGGTGATGTTGTTATAATACTGATTCGATTGGATTTATTGGGCGTTTGCAAATAATACAGAGGGATAACTTAAAAAAATGAAAACAAAAACTGTTAAACGGGCCTTTCTCCGGTCTGTCCCGGTTCTTGTGGGATATATCGTTCTGGGGATAGGCTTTGGATTGCTTCTTCGAAATGCCGGCTACGGTGTGGGCTGGGCTGCGGCCATGAGCCTTTTGATCTACGGCGGTTCAATGCAATACGTGGGCGTGGGCCTTTTGGCAAGCGGAGCCACGGTTATAAATACCATAGTCACATCCATAATGGTAAACGCAAGACATATCTTCTATAGCATATCTATGCTCGACAAGTACAAGGCTGCGGGAAAATATAAGACCTATCTTATTTTCTCCTTAACGGATGAAACCTACTCTCTGCTTTGTGATGAAAAGGTGCCTGAGGATGTGGATGTACATCTTTACAGATTTCTGGTATCGCTCTTTGATCATTCATATTGGATAATCGGAGGTGTTCTGGGGAATCTTATAGGGTCGGTGCTTCCTTTTTCGGCCAACGGTGTGGCCTTTTCCATGACCGCTCTTTTTGTTGCAGCTTTTACGGAACAGTGGATAACGAACAAAGATCACCTACCGGCCTTAACGGGGATCTTATGTACGCTGATATCTCTTCTTATCTTTGGTAAGGACAATTTCCTTATCCCAGCCATGCTTCTTATCACCGCAGTGCTTGCCATTGCCGGCAGAAAAGAGGTGGGTAAGTCATGATGCATTCAGCTGCTTTGGTGGCCACCATGGCCATCGTTTCTTTCCTGCTCAGAGCCCTGCCTTTTATACTGGTGAGAAAGGAGCCGCCAAAGTTCATCGCCTATCTGGGTAAGGTGCTTCCGCCCGCCATTATAGGTATGCTGGTGGTCTATTGCCTTAAGGATATAAGCGTTACCGCAAAACCCTTCGGACTTCCCGAACTCATTGCCTGTGTATGCACGGCTGTTGCCCAGGCATGGAAGAGGAATTCAATAATAAGCATACTCACCGGAACGGTGGTTTATATTCTGATCACGTCGTTCATTTAAAATTAATATTGACATCTATTACGGTTAGTGATATATTACGGTTAGTGATATACCACTGACTTTTTTTGTGAGGTGATTAATTGAAAGATAATGTAAAAAGCGGAGCGCTTACGGAAGTCACCTTCTTCATCCTGCTTTCTCTTTATGAGGCCAAGCATGGATATGCCATAATGCAGTTCATTGAAGAGAAGACCGGCGGAAGACTGGTGCTGGGGGCGGGTTCTCTGTACGGCGCCATAAACACACTGACGGAAAAGGGCTGGATAGAGCCCTATGGTGAAAGCGGCGGAAGAACAAAGGAATACATCATCACCGAAGAAGGAAAAAAGATCGCGGAAAAGGAACTGGCCCGTTTACGGGAGCTTACTGCCACCGCGGCGGAAATAATGGGGGAAGACTGAGATGATCAAAAAACACAAGTTTTTTGCCGGCTTCATGGGAAGTCAGGCCAAATGGCTTAATTCCATGTCGGCCAAAGGCTACCGCATGGTGAAGACCGGAAAACTGGAGTATGAATTTGAGGAATGTGAACCGGGACAGTATATATATGCAGTGGAGTATGTGGGCGACATGTCCTTTGAAGAGGAGGAGAAGTACAAGGCCTTTTTGGAGGAAATGGGATATAAGGTGTTCTATAAGAACATTAACCTGGACTATTCTGCCTATAAGGTCACCTTTCGCCCCATGGCCAATAAGGGCGGTCGTGTTTCAAGCACTGCGGCGAATTCCACCTATAACAAGGAACTGCTGATAGTAGAAAAGGAAAATGACGGAAAACCCTTTGAACTTCACACGGAAAAGGAGGATCTGACGGAGTATTACAAGAGACTCAGCTATCCCTGGTATTTTATGGTGTTTGTGATGCTGGCCGCCGCCGTTTTCGTATGGCCCGCGATACCCGGGGCGGCAATCCTCGGCGCTTTGGCGGTGCTGTTTTCACTGCCGATAATACATATGGCTGTTAAGATAAGGAAGATAAAAAAGGACGGAAAACTGGAGGAGTGAAATGAGAAGTAAAGTAAATATGAAGATAGCGCTGCCGGTGATGATCGGGGTTCTGGTTCTTCTGGTGCTCTTAAAGGTCTTCGGAGTGTTGGAAAATGTACCGAGCCGGTTGGGCTTTGTGGGTAATGACGGCATACACAGACTTAACGGGTCATATATAAGGCTTTCGGGGGATAAGACACACACCATATCGCCGTCAAAGGGTTCAACTGCCGTGCATTGTGAGATCACCACAAAAGAGGGCAGTTTGAAGGTTGAGATCATGGAAAAAGAAAGCGGGAAGACCGTTTATGAAGGAGAGATAAGCGGAAATGAAACCTTCGATGTGGAGGCGGAAGGAAAAGTGACCGTGAAACTCAGTACAAAAAAACATTCCGGAAGTTATCTTTTTCAGTATTAAAAAAATGGTGAGAAATCTCACCATTTTTTATATGATCATCTTTAATGATGAGTGTGAATCCAAGCATACGGGCTGTCCTTTTTTACCTGTCAGGAAACATAAAACGGAAATAAGCATCTTTAAAAGCCTGTCCCAGACCTCTGGCAATGGGACAGGTCAGACCCGAAACAGTGGTGGCTTCCGCCGAAGAAAAGTTGTTTATATGCCCGAGGCCAAGTATATAGCTTCTGTGGCATTTGAAAAAAATGTTTTCCTTCATAAGTATTTCTTCGTAGGAAGAAAACTTCCCGATGGCTTCGGCTGTGGTACCGTCGGACATATGGAAGACCACGTTTTTGCCCTGGGCTTCCAGGCATTCTATCTTTGGAATTTCAAGACTTCTGTAACCGGAATTGGTCTTAATGGTGATAGTGGCAGATTTTTCGGCCGACTTTACAACCATCCTGTCCAGAAGGTGTGCCATTTTTTCATAAATAATTGGCTTCAACATGTATCCTGATGCATTAACATCATAGGACTCGATGGCAAAATCAGGGGTGGAGGTCAAAAATATCAGATTTACATCGATAGATCTTTCTCTGATAAGATGAGCCGTTTCCATACCGTCCAAAAAAGGCATCATGATATCCAGGAATACCAGATCGGCTTTATTTTTTGAAAGATGATCCAAAAGATCGTCTCCGTTATTAAAAACAATGATCTCATCATTCCTTGATCGTTCTTCTATCCAATGTTCAATGTTGGCTTTTGTATTGATGATGCAACTTTCGTCATCATCACATATTACAATTGTCATATTTTTCACACTCATTATCTGCCAATTTATAAAAGCATTGAAAACATATCACAGATTGTTGGATTTTTCAAGGGCTTGGGACCTATATGCACCACCTGAGTTTATTTAATTATATGTTTATTTGTTGTTTTATATATATATGGTAAAATCAAAGTGATCAGCAAAAAATATGTAATATTACAGTTACTGAAAAAGGAAAACAGGAGAAGACATAAATGAAGATATTTGAAGGATACAGTAAAGGTGTTAATCTTGGAGGATGGCTTTCCCAGTGCGATCATACAAGGGAAAGATATGACAAATTTATAGTGGAAAAAGATATAGAGACCATAAAAAAATGGGGGCTGGATCATGTGAGAGTGCCCATTGATTACGATCTGATAGAAACTGTAAAGGGAGACCGGAAGGAAGAGGGGTTCGGATATATCCAAAAAGCTATTGATTGGTGCGGCAAGTACGGACTTAACATGGTACTGGATGTACACAAGACCTTCGGATACAGCTTTGATGACGGTGAAGCAGAGAGCGGGTTCTTTGACAATGAAGCCTACCAGGATCGCTTCTATAAGATGTGGGAGGAACTGGCCCACAGATACGGAAGATACAGTGACAGAGTGGCTTTCGAACTTTTGAACGAGGTCACCGCGAAGGAGTATTCCGATCGCTGGAATACCATTTCCACCACGTGTATCAAGAGGATAAGAAAGATCGCTCCGACCACAAAGATCCTTTTGGGCGGATACTTTAATAACAGCATAGAGGCACTCAAAGATCTTCCTCGGCCTTTGGATGAAAATGTGATCTACAATTTCCATTGCTATGAACCTTTGGTCTTCACACATCAGGGCGCAGGATGGATCCCTACCATGAACCGGGATTTCAGGATGCCCTTCGAGAGTACATATGCACAATATAACAGGAATATAAAGGCAAATCTCGGAGACTACGCAAAGATCCTGATACCTGAGGGCGCTTCGGAGAACGATGTGATCGATGTTTCCTATTTTGAAGGGCTGATAGCTGAGGCGGTGAAAGTGGCGGAAGAAAGAAATGCCGCCCTTTACTGCGGCGAGTTCGGAGTTATAGAAAATGCCACTGCTGAAGATACACTTAAGTGGTACAGTGAGATATGTTCGTGCTTTAATAAATACAAGATCGGGCGTGCCATGTGGAGCTACCGGAATATGGATTTCGGTATTGCGGATGAGCGCATGGACGGGGTAAGGGAAGCAATATTAAGGGCTTAAGAGAAAAATAAGGGGAATGTTACCGGTAAACAAGTCAGAAACATCGGAGGTGTCCTATGTGGAGTTTCAGCTTTGTGGTCCCGACTTTAATGATCCTTATTATCATTCTGGCGTTTTATTTTACGCTACCGAGACTTCCCATCAATAAAAACCGTTATTTTGTCACTATGATTCTCATAGAGGTATTTACGGTTATTATGAATATGATTTCCAGCTACGTGGATAACAATTACCGACAGTATTCCGTAGGTCTGGTAAATATTGTCAATATGCTTTACTTCCTGTCCTACTTTGCCAGGGCTCTAATTATTTACGAGTTTACGGCCGGTGTACTGGGAGTTACCCTGGGAAAATCGAAGGTGATAAAGTACATCCTAAGGATACCTTTTTATTTCTCTATGGTGTTGACGCTCCTGTCTATGTTTTGGAATATCATCTATTATGTGGACGAAAACGGATACCATGTGGGGGAAATGTATATTCTCCTTTATTATTGCGGCTTCTTTTACGTACTCATGTCTTTTTTGGCTGTATCCAGGTATCACAAAAGGCTTTCCGGCAGACGTGAGAAATACAGCATGATCCTGTATAATCTTATAGTCCTGGCAGGCCTCATAATGAGATTATTGTTTCCGACGTATCTGCTCATGGATACTTTTGTGCTCATGGCGGTGATCGTTGTTTATCTGGCTTTTGAAAATCCCGAATATTATCTGGAACTGAAAAGCTCAGTATTTAACAGCAGAGCCTTAAGGGAATATCTGGAAGAGCATATCGTGCATATGAATGATCGATGCCTTGGATTGGTGGTACACCGTTACTATGAGATGAGAGATATCTACGGAGCCGCCCAGACCGATGCGGGCATGAATATGCTTGGAAAATATCTGGTTTCCATATATCCCAAGGGAAAGATCTTTTATTACAGAAGAGGCCGGTTCGTTATCCTGGGTAATTCGGATACTGAAATAAAGGAACTCAGCAGGACCATTTCCGAGAGGTTTAAACAGCCCTGGAAGTCCAGTGAAGCGGAAATCTATTTTGATGCGGGCTTTGCCATCATAGAATTAAGTGACAGAGTGGAATCCACCGATGTACTGCTTAATACCATAACCAGGGCTTTAGCCATGGCCGACATGTCGGACAGCGAGATCCCTCTTGATATTAAGTATGATGAGCTTCTGGCCACGGAACAGGAAATGAAGGCCAAAAGAAGCCTTGAGGCAGCCATCGATCTCGGGAATGTGGAACTTTTCCTGCAACCCATGTACGATGCAAGATTAGGTAAAATAGCCGGGGCTGAGGCCTTGGCCAGGATCAGGGATGAAAAGGGTAATCTCCTTCCACCTTCAAGCTTTATAAAGATAGCCGAAAAGAATGGCCGCATTAACGAGATCGGAGAGCAGATCTTTGAAAAGACCTGTAAGTTTATTAAAGAGCACGATCCCAAGAAATACGGGGTGGAATGGATCAATGTGAATCTCTCCCCCGTTCAGTTCGTACGTAAAGATATCGCGGAAAGATATGCCTATATAGCAGAAAAGTACGGTGTGGATCCGGGAATGATCCATCTGGAGATAACCGAAGAGGCGATGATAGACGAGTACTTCCTGAACAGGCAGATCAGGGTTCTTGCCGAAAAAGGCTTTAAGTTTGTGCTGGATGATTACGGCACAGGTTACTCCAATCTGGCAAGACTGAAAAAATGTCCGTTTATAAATATCAAGATCGATATGAGCATAGTCTGGGATTACTGTAAAGAGCCGGATTACATCCTGCCCACCATGGTCCAGGCCTTTAAACACATGGGGTTTGGCATTACATCCGAGGGTGTGGAAGACGACAACATGGCAGAGACCATGAAGAACATCGGTAGCGATTACCTGCAGGGTTATCTCTATTCCAAGCCTCTGCCCGCTGAGGAATTCATAAAACAATATTTGAATTGATGCATTTTTGACCCTTTGGGGACGGGGTTATAGGCTCATTTTTTGACACCCGGGGACGGGGTTAGGGGTTCAAAAAAAGATTTAAATTTTTAAAGCCTAACTTTAAAAATCCTATTGACATTTTAAAAATCCTTTGGTATTATCCTTACATAATTTAAAAATTTAAAGTAAAACTTTAAAAACACTTAATGAGAAGGGAGATCATAAAATGTCAAAGGATAAGACCAAAAAGGGTAAAAAGAGTGTAAAGGAATATGTTGTTGATTTTTTTTCTTTTTTATTGATAATGCTGGTGGTGTTCCGAGGCTATGAATTGGTGAAACTGGCTAGTATGGACAATGACAGTTTTGAGATAAGAAAGGAAACTGGCGAGCTTTATCCTCAAGCGGGAGAGGTGTACAATCTATATATTGACGGCAAAGATAAAACACAGGTGGACTGGAATGAATATGCCCTGCAGGATGAAGACGGGAACACGGATTACAAATACTGTTATCTGATGCACTGCGTTGATCATTTTATGTATACATTGTTTGTTTGCGCAATGCTGTATCTTGTGCTGGTAATCTACAAGAACTCCGTTTTTGCCACTCCGTTTACCAGGGAAAATATAAAACTTGTTAAGGCCATATCTCTGCTTCAGGTGGGACTCGCTTTTGTGCCCGAGCTGGTTAGGAAGACCATGTCGCTTGTAAAATTCAATTACATTCACAGTGTGATCGACATGGAAAGAGTGTATATGCTTGGCATAGCTGTTGTTATCTGCGGTATAGCCTTTATCTTTGAAAAAGGCCTGATACTCCGTGAAGATGTGGAAAGCATCGCGTAGGAGGTGAAATATGGCAATAATAATCAGACTTGACCGAATGATGGCGGATAGAAAAATGTCTCTTAACGAACTGGCTGAAAAAGTGGGGCTGACCAATGTGAACATGTCAAATCTTAAAACCGGTAAGATGAAGGGCATACGTTTTGAAACCCTGAACATGATATGCAAGGTGCTGGATTGTCAGCCCGGGGATATACTGGAGTACTCGGCTGACGACGAAGAAAAATAAAGAACAGGAAAGAAAGTTTTGACCCTTTGGGGACGGGGTTAGGGGTTCAACTTTTGAGCCTTTGGGGACGGGGTTAGAGGTTCATTTTTCGGCGCGCAGCGCCAAAATGAACCTCTAACCCCGTCCCCAAAGTATCCGTCAAATAATCGGCGTCTTTTTTAATCCTACCAATTCTGTTAAGATTTGTCCATAAAATACAGG
>JAEEGK010003441.1_pt1 | contig 39350 bp, 22 predicted proteins | sample 8958771 | NCBI WGS metagenome assembly JAEEGK01 (sample SAMN16246547, study PRJNA631951) | gut metagenome | biome: gut microbiome; feature: rumen; material: SC-attached | host: Bos | place: Iran: Karaj | collected 2018-10
TAGATTATTTTGTTTACAAAAAATGGTTGAAGTTTCAGGATTTAATGTAAATAGACCACAAGAAGAATTAGATATTCTATATAATTTAATATCTGGACACTTTTTATATATTATTTCTAGATATCCAAAAAATGAAATTTTATTTATTAATTCTTTGGATTCTTTAAGACAAAGTGTAATTAAAATTTTAAATAATGAAAATAATAATAATTTTTCTAAAGATTTTGAAACAACATTATTAAGACCTTTTGAAATTATATTTAATGATAATTTAAAAAAAATTGATAAATTAGAAACTGTAATGGATTGTTTTTCAAATATTATAGAAAATATAAAAAATATTAAAAAAGGTTGGATTGTATTATTTAATATTATGCAAAGTATTATTTTAGAAAAAATTAATAATTTTTATCCATTAATTCAAAATATATTAAAAGAAGCTGAAAAAGAATTTGAAAATGATATTCCTAATTTTATTGAAAATTATCAAGAATGTTTAAGAAGTTTATCAAAAATTTATATTGAAGAAAAATTAAGAGATGATATAAAAACAATATTAATAAAAATTTTGAAAGGTATTTATAAAATAAGCATAAATGATAAAAAAGTTCATTTATTAAAAAATTTTATACATTCTCTTGATGAAATTATTAAATATGATCCAGCATTACATATTAATTTTATATTTGAAATAATTTATGAAAGTTTAATAGATGAAATTAAGTTAATTGATAATAAAAAAGAAAATGGTGCACCAATACATATTAAAGATGAAAATTATGAAAATAATTTTTTAATATTATATTGTTTATTTATTCAATCTCATTTAATAAGTTTATTAATGAGTAAATTTATGTTTATAAATTATGAAAATTTATTTTTTAAAGACTTGAAGGAAGGGAAAAATATAGAGGAAATTTCACTTAATATTATATCAATATCTGACAATAATAATTTAAATTTTTTTTCAAATATAAATTCAAATAATGATGAAATTGAAATTATTAAAAATATAAATAAAGAATTCAGTGAAGATAAAGAATATTTAAAAAAAAAATTTGAAATTTTTAGAGATTTATCAGTAGAAGAATATGAAAAATTATTAGAATTAATATTTAAAAATCTTCAAAAATTCAAAAAAAGTTATTCATTAATTTATCAAAATTTATTGATTCTTTTATTTCAATTAAGTATATATAATAGTTTTTCCCAACCTATTTTTAAAATTCTAAATATTTATTTAATAAATGAAATTGAGAATTTAAATGAATTGACATTGAAAAATATATTCCAATATATTAACAATATATTAGAATTTTTAAAAGAAATAAGTTTAGATCCTTCAGAAGAAAAATATAATGAAATAATTGATTTTACATATTATTATGGAGATTTTTTATTTAAATTTTTATCGAGTATTAATAATATTGAAAAAACTCAAATAGATATTAAAGAAATGTATAAAACACTTTCTATAATTAATAGAAATTTGACAAAAAAAGATATTGACACCAAAATTAATTTACCAAAAATAATTATATCAAAAAAAAATATTGATACTTTTAAATTAATTTCATCAATTAAAAACAATATTATTTCAAAATTTGAAAATATAAAAGAATTATATGATGATTCAATTATTAATTCAATAAATTATATTTCTCAAATTTATGAAAAAACTAATAATGAAGAAAAAAATGAATTACTTCCAATAATTGAATCTGAAATTGAAAATGTAATACCTAATTTCATAAAAACTATGAATAAAGAAGATATAAAACAATTATTCAAAATTCTTTTAATTTTAATGGAATCAAATAATAAGAATATTAGAAAATCTACAAAGGCAATATTACAAAAATTAATGAAAGATAAATTATGCACATTTAAATCATTTAAAAAATAATTTTGTGAAATATAAAAGCACTATAAATTATTTAATATTATATATATTTTTATTAAATTCAAATCTTATTTAAAAACTTTATAAAAAATAAAAAGTAATTTTAATCAATATAAAATAAAACTTTATATTAATTAATATTTATAAAAAAATAAATATAAAGTTAATCTCTTTCACTTTTTTCTAAAGGTAACCAACTATAATCTTTTTCAATTAATTTTTTCCAAACTGAACTTTCAATTTTATTAAATTCATTTGGATTATTTATATGTAAATGAGTAAGAAAATAAACATAATTCCACATATTATGAACTCCATGAATATGATTATCAAAATCAATTCTTTTTGTTAAACTATTATCTCTACTAATCTGACATATAAAACAAATATTCTTTTTATCATTTTCTTTATTCAAATTTTCTTTTCTTAATTCACTTAATGAATTTACTATAATAGCTAAAATAATATTTCCTAAAATTAAAACAATTATTAAAAAGAATATTAAATCATAAAAAAATCTCAAAATAAAAAATCCAACATTTTTTTTATAACTTACTTTACCAAGTAAATCACTAATTCCACCTTTTGAAGTTATTCCTTGTTGAATCATCAATAAAAAACATTGAACACTAGAAGTACAATAACTTTCTGATATTTCTTCATTACTATCTTTATCAATAACATTATCAAATTCAAATAAATCAGCTAAATAATAAAATGAAAACCACATAAAAATATAAATTATTATAAAATCTAAAATAATAACAACTATTATATTTAAAAATCTATTTTTTATTGCTTTAAATATATTGAATAATGTTGGAATTATATTTATTATAAATAATATTTGGATAATTAAAAATAATGAAAATTTAGTTACTATATATAATATTGTTAAAAGAAAAGAATATAAGATAATATTGATATCTCTATTAAATAATATACTTTCAAATAATGTTGCATATAACATTTGAAATATTGAGATATTTTTATTTATTTCTGAACGAAATTGTGAGAAAGAAATTTTTTCATCTTGTCTAAAATAATCAACTATATTTTGAGATATTTTTTTAATTTCATTTTTTTTTCTAAAGATAAAATTATGATTATATAATTGCATTAAATAAAATTGATAACAATTAGAATGTCTAAAAATAAACCAAATAATAAGAAAAATTAATAAATAAACAATTTGAACAATTGATAATATAAAATTAATTGAAAAAATATGATAAGTTTTACTTTCATCTTTTGTATCATATTCTGTAGGATTTAGTTTAGGAGAAAGATAATAATAATACATTAATAAAATATTTTGAGCAATTATTATTATATAATTTATAATTTCAATGATTTTGAAATTAATAGATAATAAAAATGATTTAATTATACTTGTTCCTTTTAAATGAATATTTACTATCATTTCAAATAAACCATAATCTGCAAAAGATATTAAAGATTCAAATTTTGAAGTTGCATTTTTTCTATCAACATTTTCTTCAAAATTATTTTTTGAATGATGAGATAAGGAAAAAGTTAAATAAGGTCTTATAAAAAATGTAACATTATTTGATTCAATATTCAAATTTTTTACTTCATCATATTCATTTTTATTAATATCATTATCTTTTTTAATATTTATTTTCCTAATAATATTATCAACAATTTTATCTGAATTATTATTTATTTCATTAATTCCAGTATCATTATCTTCAGGTAATCTAACTTCTACATTTAATACAACTGTTTCTAAAAACATATGAACTCTTTTTGAAAATCTACTTCTTATTCTAATACTATCATCAATTATACTTTCATCTACAATTAATCTATCAAAATGATCTCTTATTGAATATTCTTTATATTTATTTTCATAAGTTTTTATTAAAATATATAATTTCAAACAAAGATTAAGTTCAATTAAATTTCTAAATTCTCTATGATATGCATAATAATCTAATAATTTATTTACATATTTTTCATCATTATCTATTTTAATTAATGATTTATATAATTTTTCATTTTTCTTTTGTAAATTATCTAAAATTTCTTTAAAATTATATAGTATTTCTTGATATAAATCAATTGTTGAACATTTTTTTTTTAAAAGTCTTTTTATAAATTCATCTTTTCCTCCTACTTGAAGATAACTTATTAATAATTGAACATACCTTATTTTTACATAACATAAAATTTTTTTTCTTAATGAATATGTTTTTTCATCATTTTTATTTGGTTTTAATTTTAAAAATATAACATTTAATAAAGGTTTATAATCAAGTATTTCAAAAGCATTTTTTTCTCCTTCAATTTTACTTCCTAAAAATAAATTTTTCATATTATTATCAATTATTTCAATATTATCATCAACTGTTTCAACATATTCAATTAAAAATTGAACAAAATTTTTAGTTAAAATTATTAATTTATCATAAGCCATTTCTCCATCAACTAAATTATCCATTCCTAAAAAAAAAAATGATCTTTTTAAATTACATATTATTGATTCATATATTGTTTTATTTACTTTAAAATCTGGAATTGCATTTGATATATTTTTAAATGAATCAAATGCTTTTTCTTTTTTGTTCTTTTTTTTCTTTTTTGTGTCTCCTGTTTTCTTTGATTTTGAATCTTCAATTAATTCATTTTCATCATTTTTAAATTCTTCTTTATCAATAATTTTTTTATCTTTATTTGGAACATCATCTTGAAGTTTAAATATATTATCATGAAAAGTTGTATTAAATCCAGCACCTAAATATTGTAAAAATTGAATTAATAATTTTGTTAGATTACCAATTTTTAAACTTCTTTCAAAAGAATAATTATTTTTATATAATGAAAAAGTAAGTATAATATTAAAATTGAGTAATTTATTAAAATTTGTGAAAAAATATTTATCATTAATTAAAGGTTCAAATCTTTTTTGCATTTCATTTATATCATAAAATAATAATTTTGTAATAATACAAATTAAATCTTCTAATCTTTCTGTATTATTTGCTTCAATACTATTTAAAAATGATATAAAATAATCAATTATTTTTTGTCTATAATCTGAAACCCCTATTTCATTTGAAACTCTTGTTATTACATTATAAAAATTAGTATTATGAATATTGACAAATGTATTTAAAAATGATTTTTTTAAGTTATATATTTTATATACAGTTATATCTTTATTTTTTTCTTTTATATTTTCTTCACTTTTTTCTACATAAAAATATTCATAATCTAATATTTCAATTAAAGAAAATGGTGTAAAATTTGCTTCTGATGTTTTGTCAAATATTTGTAAAAATCTTTGTAAATTATATCTTTTATTTAATTGAGTATATTCACAAATATCTTCATAACATTCTATAATATATTTATATATTCCTTCTTGATGATATATATCAAATAATGTTGAATGAATTGTTTCAATATTTTTTGTCAATTTATTATATTTTTGTTTTTTTTCTTCTTTAAGTCTCTTAATATCTTCTTTAGAGATTTTCTTTTTATCATTATTTAAATCAATATTAATATATAATTTTCCAGAATCAATATCTTTAAATTCATTAAAATTCATATCAAATACTTTTAAATCCTTTTTTTTCTTAAATTCTTTATAAATTCTTTTAAAAATATCTACTTTAGGAACAAATTCAATACATAATTCATAATATGGTAAATATAATTTTGCCCAAATTTCTTTTTCTTGATAAAAAAAATTAGCAATAAATTTAACACCTAATAATAATTCTTTATATAATTTTAAACAAGAATCCATACCAACATTTCTAAATTGATTTGGAAACTTTTTTAATTCTCCAATATATAAATTTAAAACTTGTTCAATTTGTTTTGCTATTTCAAATTTTTCTTTATATTCTTTTAATAATTCTTTTGAATTACTATTATTTTCTAAATCAATAGCATCACTTATATTAGCTTCATTTATTGTATTTGATTCTAATAATTGAATATAATTTTTAGTTGTTAATTGTCTATTTTGTTTCAAAAAATCATAATAGTCTAATTTATCTAAAAAATAAATACTTCTACAAAATCTTAATATTTTAGATTTTTGTTTCATTGTTATTGTATTTAAATCAAATAATTTTTTATAAAGTTCAAAATCATTGAATTTATATAATTTATTAAATATATTTTTATCATCTTCTTTATTAAAATTATAAAATGTTTGTGTACTTATAAGATTAAAAAAAGCAAAATAAAGTTCTAATGTATTTTTTCTATCAGTAGCATCATCTTCTAAAATAATATCTTCTTTTTGAATTGTATTTATATTGGTTTTTTTTTCTTCTGTTTTATCAACAGCTGAATTATCTTTTAAAATTAATTTTTTTGGTTTTTTTGAAGTATCAATTTCAGATATATTATCTTTTTCTACTTTTTTCATTATATTTTTTGCTAAATAATTATCTTCTTCTTTAATATCTTCTTCGTCAAAAGAAAAAAAAGATGAAAATGTATTTTTTTCTAATAAATTTAAAGGACTATCATAAAAAATTAAAATAATTCTACGTTTAATTTCTTCAAATTGTTCAAATTCATAATTACGATATAATTTTCTAAAAATTCTCATTACCAAATAAAATTGATATTTAAATTCTCCTGCATAATCTTTATTTATACATATTTTATTAAATTCTTCCATATGTTCTAATAAATTTTTTTTAAATCTTAAAAGTATTTTATGATTTTTTAAAGTTAATCCATATAAATTACATCCTTTTAACATTGAAGTAATAAATTTAAGTAAAATATTAGTCTTTTTTAAATTATCTTCTAAATCTTTTCCATATCTTTCATTTATATTTTTATCATCTGGTTTACAATAAAATCGATTAAAAATTTTATTAATTCTTGAAAGATTTTTTCCCATAAAAAAATATTTTATTCCTCTTCTACTAAAGAAAAAGAAAGAAAAAAATACTAATATAAAATCTAATAATTCATAAGTTAATAAAGTCGGAAATTTTCTATCACTTAAAAATACTAATACTTTACCCAAAACTTCATCAATATTAGAAATAATTAAACAATCAACAAAATCTTCAATATATTTATGAAAACTATTATTATTAAATATTTCAAATAGTTTTGAATTTTTCATTGCTAATTTAATTAAATAATCATCTATTCTTTTTCCATTTCTATTAAATAATTGTTCTTCATCTAAATCATATTCTTGACCATATCTTTCAAATTTTTCAACTTTTAATAATAATTTGTCTTCATTTTTTTTTTCTTCTTTTTTTGCAAAAGCTTCTTTTATTATATTAGCAAAATTAGTTAATGATTGAAAAATAAGATTTCCAGTATTCATAATTTCACCACTATAATTTGAACAAAATAATTCATTTAATTTAACTTCAAGTTCAATTTTTAAATTATATAATAAATCATGAATTTTTTCTAATTCTTTTCCTTTTAATAACTTAAATGAATTACTTTTTATTTTCTGAGTAAAATAATAATATTCATTAATTGTTTCTTTTGTAATATCATCTAATTGACTATAATATATATTTCCTGCTAAAGAAAACATTTTTAAAGTCTCATTAAATATTTTAATTATCTTTTCTCTAAATAATCCTCCATTATCAGGTAATTTTATAGGAATTCCTGTTGTTCTTTCTTCTATTTTTTTATTTAATTTCTTTTTTTCTTCTTCAATTAAATTCATTCTTTTTTTTTCTTCTTCATTTTTATCAACTTCTATTTTTTGAATTAAATCATAATGATTCTTTAATATATCACATGATTGAAGTACCATTCTAAATAATAAATTACCATAATCACTTTTAACATGAATAAAATCATTTATTTCTTTAATTGAATTTTGACTACTTTTATTTCTATTTGAATCTAAATATTCCATTATAATATTATCATTATAACTTACTGTAATCATATAAAAAATTTCTGCTAATCCCATAAAAATATTTAATAAAGCATAAATTTTACTTTTATCATTATTTATATATTCATAAAATCTAATGAAAAATTTATAAATTGAATTTATTATTTTTATTAATTCATCGTTTGAAAAAATCATTCTTTTTAATAAAAAGGAAATTAATTTTAATCCAATTTCAAATTCATTTTGATTTTCTTCAATAGAAACATAATCCATTCCTACTTCCATTAAATAACATATATGATCAAAAATCATTATTTTAAGAACATTTTTTGGTTTAAATATATTTTTTAAATTATATTTTGTATCAATTGCATTTGTATAAACTCTTTTTTGAAATATAATTTTTTTATAATAAATTCTTTCTAAAATATTATTAGTTAAAAAATCAACACTTGTTAAACATTTCATCATTTGAAAATCTCTTCTTAAATGAATGAATAATAATATAAACATTAATCTAAATTTTAACAATAAACTTTTAGAATCTACAACTTTAGTATGAATAATAAAATTATTTAAATGTTCAAATCTAAACATTTTCAAAACTTCTCTATCATAATAAAAAGTTTTAAATTTCCTATTAAAAATATTAGAAAAAGTTTTCAATAAATTATAAAAATCTTCTTTCATTTCATAATTTATTTCATCATGATTTTTAGATTCTTCTTTTGAACCTTTTTTTTTTCCTTTTTCATATAAATTAAAAATACTAGAAACTAAATGATGAAAATTTTCAAAAATATTTTTTTTTTCAAATAAAATATTAATTACTTGAATTTGCCAAACTGGAACCTCACTTAATTTTTGATATTCAATTAAAGGAAAATTTAAAGCTAATTCATTAAAAAAAGTATGATTATCGGTTTTACAATAACAATTAGTTTCATTATTACTTCCTTTTGGATTTTTTACAACACTACAATTTTTATGACATGTAACTGAACAAATACCACAAATATTAATTTGATGAATTTGACAATAAAAATTATCTACTCCTAAAATATTATCTAATTCTAATAAATTACAAGGAATTAATTTTTTTACAATAATTTCATCTGTTTTATGTTTTAATCTTATTCCACAATAACAAGCAAATTCTTTTTCATTTAAATAATTATTTTCTTCTCTTAATTTATCAGGATTAAAATTATAATCTAATCTACAATTTGAATGACAAGTGTCATAACAATATTTACAAATATAATTATTTTTTTCAGGATTACAAATTGAACAAACATAACATTTTTGAATAATTGGTTCTGTTCCAAAAGTTATTGAAGTACATCCATTTTTTTCTATGTAATCTTCCTCTATTTTAAATGTCTCATTTGATTTTATTTCAAAATTAAATGGATCTATTTCCTTTAATTTACCTTTTATTATTGATTTTTTTTTTTGAATTTTCTTCTCTTTTGTTGATTTAGATCTTTTTGATTTTTTTTTTCTTTCTGACATATTAGTTATTTTATGTTTGTTTATTTTAAAGTTTTATTTATTATTCTTATTTTGGAAGTGTTTAAATTAAAATTAATAAATTTTAATTTTTTAAAAATTAAATATAAATATTAATTTTTCAATTAATGGATGATGAAATTAACAATAATAATCAAGAACAAAACAATACATTTAATATTACAATTGTTGTTGTATATAATGTATCACCAAATTTAACTGAACAACATATTAAAGAAATTTTTTCACATTATGGTAATATAAGAGATGTTTATATTGCAATAAATGAAGATACAAAAGTAAAAAAAGATTATGCATTTATAGAATTTGAAAATAGGGAAGATGCAGAAGAAGCAGAATTATATATGAGTGGAGGACAAATTGATGGTCTTATTATTAAAGTTGAAATATTAGATCAAAACAATTGTATTGGAATAAAAAAAAAGAAAATAAAATAATACAAATTAATAAAAATATTATTTATTCATTATAAAATAATAATAATTAATTAATTTTAAAATTTTTATTTATTTTTAAATGGATGGAAAAGATTATTCAAGATTTTTAACAAAAAAAAATCCTGAAAATGATGATAAAAATAATTATAATAATTATAATAGAGTAAAATCTCCACAATTACTATTAGGAAATAATAAAATAAAAAATATACAAATTCAAGCTAATCCAATTATAATAACAAAAAATGTGAGTAATCCAAAACAACAAAATCAAGGTATAATAAGTCAAATAAAGTTTCAAAATAATCATTTTTCTAGTCAATCAAATACAATTCCATATAATGATAATAATAAAATTAATAATGTGAATAAAAAATATTCTTTTGATAAAAGAGTCTTAATGAGAGATTCTCGCATAAATGATTATACAAATAATACTAAAATAAATTTTGAATTACATTCATTTTCAAAAAAATCATCAAGTAAAAACCTTTTAAATAATAAAAGTTCAGATAAAATGAGAATAAAAAATAATCATATTAATAATAGTGTAATTAATAATTCTAATAATAATAATAAAATTTCTAAACAAAATAAAAAAGTTTATTTAAATAATAGCTTTGATTATAATTCTCCCGCAACTTCATATTTAAATAGAAGACATACACAAGAAATGGAAAGATTAAAAAAATTTAAAGAAAAAAGAGATCAAAGATATAGTTTTGTTCCAAAAATTAATAAAAATTCAGAAAAAATTGTAAAAAGATTAGCAAAAGAAAAATTTATTCCAATAATTCCAAAAGAAGAAATTGATAATATTTTTGATGAAAATTATCAAAATATTAATAATAATAAAAGATCTTTTCAAAAATCAACAAAAGATAGTTTTAGAATTAGTAATGAAAATGAACTTTCTTATCAAAATACTTCTCCTAATAAACCACCAAGTTTTGAATTTAATGATCAAAAAAAACTCCTTCAAGATATTACAAATTATTTGAATACTAAACAAGAAAATGAAAATAATCCTAATTTTCTTTTAAATCATGATTCAAGAAATTTTGTTTTAGAAAGAATGAAAGCTATTCAAATTAAACAAAAAGAAAAAGTATAAAACATTAAAATTAAATTTTATGTTTTAAAAATAAAATTTTTTTTATTATTATATTTTTTAACAATATTTACATAATTTTTATTTTATATAAAAATGGTAAAATTAATTATATTATATTTCTTGTTATTCTATATACAATGTAAATTTGGAATATCAGAAATAAATAATTTTAATAATCAAAAACTAGATATATTAATAAGTTTTCCATATAATGATTCTATTATGTTATTAACAAAAAATAATACTTATTTAATAGATGAAAATAATAAAATTACTAAAACTTCTTTTTCAATTTCTGTTGATAAAATATCTTCAACAGATTTTACAATTTCAGATTCTAAAATTTATTTTATTTGTACTGGAAAAAATGCAATTGAGATTTATAATTTAAATGATGGAAAAAAAATTGAAAATATAGCATATGAACAATTAAATCTTACTAAAACTGAACATAAATGTAATGTAAAAATAAATAAAGATAATGATATTTTAATTTTTTCTTATTCAAATGTATTTTATAATCAAACAGAAAATATGCATTATTTAATAAAACAAATTTTAACATTTAATATTAACAATAATAAATTAACTCAATTAAATAAATATTTATTTGATAAACAATTAATATCTAAAGAAATAAGTGAAAAATATATTTCATGTGATTTTGATTATAAAAATAATATATTTTGCATTTATTATGATATTTTAAACTATACTTTATTGTCATCATATATTAAATTAAATAATAATAATATAGAATTAGTTAATCAAAAACAAATTTATTTTATGGGAAAAATATCAAATTATACATTAATAAATATTGATTTTTATTCTTTTTTTGTTTGTGCTTATGATTCATCAAATTCTTATTTAACTTTTGAAAAAATTATAATGGATAAAATATATGAAGAAAATTATAAAATACAAAATAATGAACTATTGGTTTTATCATCTCCAATTAATAATGTTAATTTTATCCAATTTTTTAATGATTATTTATATATCATTTATGATAAAGAAATTAATAATACAAAAAGTATAACTATTTGTCAAGTTCAATATGATATTGAAAATAATTATATAGATGTAATAGAAAAAATAGATTTAGAACAAAAAAATAATATTAAATATATGATAAGTAATATTTTCAATAACAAAACTAATTTATTAAATATTATATATTCTTCAAATTCAAATAAAGTCAATTCATTTATAGTAACATTTCCAAAGATAATTCAATGTAAAAATTCCGAATATTTCCTTCATTCAAAAGAAATATTATCCTTACAAATAAAAGAAATAATTACTGATTATTCAAACAAAAACAATGAAAATGTTTTACTTTTATATAATAGTTCAAATGGAATAGTAGGAGAACCAAATGTAAATCAATTAACTTTTACATATAAATCAAATAATTATGGAAAAGAATATCTTCAAATAGGAATAGAATATGTTGATACAAATATAAATAAATCATTTATTTCAAATAGATGTTTTATAACTATCCAAGTTTGTAATCAAGCTTGTGAATCATGTAATGAATTTTCAATTGAAAAATATAATACAAAATGTAATAATTGTAATTTAAAAAATAATTATTATCCAACTTTTAATGATACTTCTTTATGTTTTAATAGTGAAGAAAAAGTAAAAAGATATTATTTTAATCATATTAATAATAAATTTATGCCTTGTTATAGAAATTGTAAAACTTGTAATTGGGGAGGAACAGAAAGAAATCAATTATGTACAAGTTGTATAGATTCTTTTATATATGATGAAAAAAAACAAAATTGTATAAATAAAAGTTGTCTTGGATTATATTATATTAAAAATAATAACCAAATATGTTTAGATAATGAAAACATATGTCCAATTAATTATCCATATTTAATTGAAACAAAGAAACAATGTATAGAAAAATGTCCTTCAAATTTAATTCAATTTTCCAATTATTGTTATGATACATGTCCAACATATTTAAATAATGTAATAAGTGATATTAATGGATGTCATTGTCAATATTATTGGATTTCTTATGCAGATAAATCAATTAAATGTTTAAATAAAGATGAAAAATGTCCAAATGAATATAAATTTAATAATACTTTAACAAAAGAATGTTTATTGACAAATGATGAACCTGATATTATTTGTAATGGAAAATATTGGTATATTGAAAAAAATGAAACAATATGTGTTGATTTTTGTCCTAATAATTATCAATTAATGATTATTAAAACTAGACAATGTGTTAAAGAATGTTATGGAAATTATCCATTTAAATATAATTCATATTGTTATAATAGTTGTCCTAATGGAACAAAAATTGAAAATAATGAATGTAAAAATATTATTCTTAGTGATTTAGAAAAAATAATTAAGGATATTGAAAATTTATTTAAAGGAAGTAGGAGACCTTCAAATGATTATTCTTATGATCATAGTAAATATATAATAAAAGTTATAAAAATAAATGATGAAGAAATAAAAAAATATAATCAATGTTTTATTCATAGAAATCCATTTTATTTAATGACAATTGAATATATTAAACCTAATAAATATGTTAATTCAATTGATATAAAATATTATGACAATAAATTTAATATTGTTAATTTAACTTGTGATAAATTAATAAAAGACTTTAATTTTACTTTAAATCATTATTCAATTGGAAGTCGATATCAAAAATATATTGATAAATATAATGTTGATCTCTTAGACCTAAAAAGTAAATATTATACAGATTTATGTTTCCTTGATTTTGATGATAATAATGAAAATTTAAATTTATATGTTAGAATGAAATATTATGAATATTTCCCAATATGTGGTGAAAATTGTTTATATAAAGGATATTTTAAAATACATTCAAAAATCCAAATAACATGTAGTTGTGAAGTTTTAGATCCTTCTTCAAAATTATATCATTATGAAGATGGTAGAACAATTAAATACAAAGAAAAAAATTCATTATTATTATTTAAATGTGTTTATCATATTTTCAATTGGAGAAATTATAAAATTTTAGACAAGAGATTAATTTTCCATATATTATATTTATTAGTTTTATTATTCTCAATTCCTTATATTTTTAAAAAAGAAAAATATGGAATTCCAATTCCATCATCAAATGAATTTAATACAATTTCAAGTAGTAATGATAGTCAAAGTAATCAACAAAATGTAGTTGAATTAGCATCTATTTCTGATACTTCAAAAAAAATTCCTACTCCTGAAAAAGAAAGTAAAGTAGAAATTAATGTCCTTCCTTCTGAAGAAAATATTATTAAAAGATATTGTAAAACATTAATTAAATTACATCCTGTAACTTTTATTATTTTTGATTTTTCATTTTTAAAAATAGGAAATTTTATACTTTGTGGATTATATTCAATGGCATTTGTAATTTATATAAATTATTCAATATTTTCATCAATTACTTCTATAATTGTTTATTTATTATTAAGAATTGTAAAAAAGAAAAAAACTTTAGGTATATTAAATCCAATTATTGGACTTTTTACTTGGGTTTATATTATTTTATATTTTTTAATTTATGGTTATATAGAATTTAATTTTAAACTTTGGGTTTTTTGTTTAATATATCAATTAATTCTTCCTTTGATATATTCAATTATTATAATGTTGTTACCTGTTAATTGTTATCAAAAATTAATTTAATTTAAACAAATTAAAATATAAATTATTTTTAAGTTAATAATTAATTAAATTGAAAAAATAATTAAATGAAAAAAAATCCCCCAAATACAATAACTATTAATAATCATATAAAATTAGCAATTTCTTTCAGTGATTGGTTATTAGACATTATATTATTTTTATTATATCTTTTTTTAGTTTTAGAATGCTCAATTTTATATATAAGAACACCAATGAAAACACCAAAATATTTAAAAAAATTATATGATAGAAATTGGAATAATGGTTTTATATCAAATATTACTTTTAATACTACTTGTCCTACACAAAGTTCTTCTGTTACTTTAGCAACATGGAGTGGATATAAAAAAAATTCTTGTTATTGTATATTTAATAATGCAATTTTTTTTACTGAAGATAAAAGTGTTTGTAAAAAAAAAACATTTAATAAATTTTATTCATGTAATACAATAAATGAAATTTCTCCTTTAGATATTATAACATATAATAATAATTTTATTTGTATAACAAGAAGTACTAGAAATATTTCTTCTTTTCATGCTGAATTTATAAGAAAATATACTGAAAAAAAAAGTGATTATAAGAATTATTATGAAAAAGTATTAAATGGAGAATTAACAATTGATTTATTAAATTATGTTTCAGATATATCAACAGATGGTAATTTTACTCCAACAATAAATTCAAATCCATTATCAATATTTTCTTTTAATGAATTATTTTCAAATATTCATTTAGAAAATGAATTACAATGTGCATATAATGATTTAAGTAATATTAATCCATTAAATCAAAATGAAGGAAATAATTTATATCATTTAACATATAATGGAACTAAATATTGTAATAATGATTCTTCTTTATATTATTATAATGATAACGGGGTAAGAACACAAGTATTAATTGATAATATTTCATTTTCTGAATTAAATTCTTCAATATCTAATTATTATAATAATTTAAATTTACAAATTACAGAAAATAATTCACCTAAAATAGTAGCTGAAAAGATTTTATATGGAATAGGTTGTCCTTATATGAATTCACCTGAAAATCATATAAAAAAATATAAATATTTTAAATATTTAAGAAGATTTTCTTTAACTCTTTCAATATTTTCTTTAATAATTTTTATAATTGGAATATTATTTTTAATATTTAGATTAGATAATAATTGCGTAGATTCATCAGGAATTTATTTTTTCTTTTGTTTTTTATTAATTTTCTGTTTAATTATTGCAATATTAATGTCAGCATTATATTTAGGATATGGTTTAACTAATTATATTTATTTTAATAAATTTAATAAATATTGCCAAACTGATTTTACATCAAGTACAAAAAATAATAAAGCTTTACCACTTGAAATTGGATTATTAGGTGATTTTTGGGGTGTAATAACTATTTGTATTGGTACTTTAGTTTTGGAAATTTTAATTTTAATTTTTCTAATTATTTATTTTTGTAATAATTGTTATGAACATAATTTAGTTTTTATTACTCCTGAAATGTATGCAGAACAAATAAAAGAATTTAAAATTCATGCAAGAAATGTTAATGCAGATAGAGAAGAAGAAAATAAAATTACTGAAAAAGCAGATACTATTACTTTAAATAAAAGTGTATCATATGATGATGATAATAATGAAAATGAAGAAGAAGAAAATTAATTTAAATTTTTTTTATTTTTTTTTAAAATAAAATTTTATTTATAAGATATTTTAAAAATGAATTTTTTCTATTACAGTACAAATGATTTACTCAATTTTTTAACTGGTGATAAAAAAATTTCTAAAGAAAATTATGAAGATTATTTAGTACAATTATTTGAAAGAACTGAAAATAATAATGAACTTGATGTTATAATTAAGAGAATTAGAGCAAATTTAAATTTGAATTTTGAACAATGGAAATTTATTTATAAAACATTAATTTTAATTGAAAATTTAATTAAAGGAGGTTCAAAAATTTTTTTATATGAAATTAAAAATTGTAAAGAAATAATTTATGTATTAACTAAATTTAAATATGAAGTAAATGGTGCTGAAAATATTAGAGAAAAAGCAAAAAATATTTATCAAATTTTAGAAAATGATGATTTAATTGAAAAAATAAGAGATGATTATATTTTTGAAAAAGAAAAAGAAAGAAAAGAAGAAACTGCATTTCAAGGAGGATTATTAGGTCGTTTAGGAAGTTATACTTTTGAAAAAGATAAAAAGGAAAAAGAAAAAATGAAAAAAAAAGCAAGTTTTAAAAAGAAAAAAAATATTTATGATTTAACAAATGATGATAATGATGATAGTAGTAGTAGTAGTAGTAGTAGTGATGATGATAATAATCAAAATAATAATAATAATAAGAATAATAATAAGAATACTAATAATAAAAATAACAATAATTCCAAAAATAATCAAATAAATAATAATAATAATATTAATAAACAAAATAATGTTCAAAATAATGATTTTTTTCCATTTGATTTTATTGCTCAAAATAATCAAAATCAACAAAATATTCAAAATCAAATTAATTCAATGAATAATGGAATAAATTTGCTTGATTTAAATCCAATACAAGATAACCAAATTAATAATATAAATTTACAAAATAACCTAAATTCAAATATGAATCAAAATAATAATGGAAATAATAATCAAGGGTATTATAATCCTTTTGTAGAATTTGAAAAAAATTCGTCTTCAAATATAAATAATACAAAATCAAATAATATTAATTTAATTGAATTTTAAATCAAATAATATTTATTTTAAATAAATTAAAACAAAAATATTAAAAAAGGTAAATATAATTTTTTTTTGACTTTAAAGAAATTAATATAAAAGATTTCACATAAAAAATTTATTAATGTCATAATTAAATGAAAATTGTTAATTCCAAAAAAAATATAATGTTAGTTCAGATATAAAATTTTAATAAATATATTTAAAATTGAAATGTTGATTAATAAATAATTGATTATTTTTTAATTTAGGATTAAATTATTAAGTATAGATTATCTACTTTTTCTTAATATAATTCAAATAATTTAATATGAAGATTTATCAAAAAGTTCATTCTTTAAAAAAGTGCAAATTTATTTTTCACTTTTGAACCTCTCTATAAAATATATAATTAATCAAATACACCCTATAAAAACTTTAATTATTATATTACAGCCTATATTTAAAAAAAAATTTACCCCCTTTAAATTTAAGAATCATATTACACACTAAATAAAATTATTTTTTATTACATTTGGCTTTTGTTAATAAATATTCTTACACACTTAATTATTTATTTATAATTTACAGTCTAAATTAAAAAACAATATTACTTTCTATGATATAAAAAAATTTATATTACTCCCTTTAATTATTATTTTATAATAATACATCCTAAATATTCTATAAAATAAATACCCACTAATTTCATTAAAATAGTATACACACTATATATAATTTAAAAAATATACAATCTAATTAAATAATAAAATTATATTAACTCTCTTTGCAAATTAGATTTTTAATTAACCTCCTATTAAAGATTTATTAAAAGTTTTTACTTGCTATAAATTAATATATTAAAAAACCCACTATAATAAATATATATTTTTTACTTCCTAAAATTATTAATATAATGACTCGCTAAAATAATTTAAAATGATTGTTTTACTTTCTATTTTTGAATTTTAATTAATAATTAAATTTTACTTTCTATTATTTTTTAATGTTATTAATTACTCTCTATTTGAATATAAAAATATAAATTACTCCCTAATTTTTCAAATTTTTATTTTACTTCCTATAATTAATTAAATAAAATTTTTATACAACCTATCATTATCTATAAATTATTTACAGTCTTAAATAAATATCTTATTTTACTTCCTATATAGTTAATTGAAATTAATTACATACTTAAATTAATTAAATAATTGAATACTCCTTATAATAATAAATTATATTATCTTATTTTCTAAATTGTAAAAATATTATTTTACATACTAAAAAAATTATTTTTATTTTACTTTCTATAATAATTTTTTTATTATACCCACTAACAATTATAATTATTTTTACTAACTTTAAAAATATTTATAAATTTTTAACTTCCTGTCATTGTTGAATAATTTATTTTACTTCCTAAATAAAAATAAAAATATTAATATTCTTCCTAAAGTTTAAAATAATTAATCCTACTTGCTAAAATAAAAAGAAATTATTACTGACTATTAAAGGTTAAAAAATATATACTTTCTATAATTATCTAAAAATAATTATACAGACTTTTTTAATTAATATTTATATTCTTACAGGCTATTATTAATTATTATTTTATATTACTTCCTTTTTATTAAGAATATAAAATTACAATCTATTTATTTTATTAAATTTTATTACAGCCTATATTTATTTAGCATATAAAAATAACCCACTATATCTTTTATTCAATTATTTTACTTCCTAAAAATTAATTATAATATATTAAACTTTCTAAATATATATTAATTATTATATCATATAAACTAGGATTATATTAATAATATTTACAGGCTATTAAATATTAAATTATATCTTACTTCCTAAATTTATTTTATATTATCTTACTTCCTATTCATATTTAAAATTATTATACATTCTTTTGATTATTTAAATGTTACTCCCTTATAAATGGTTATTTTTAATAATACTTTCTTCAAATTAATAAATTAGATACCCACTAATTTAAAATTTATTTTTTTTAATTACAAACTATATGATAATTATATTAATTTTACTTGCTGTTTTTAATTAATAATTATTTACATGCTAATATTTTAAAAGAAAAATAAAAATAATATTATTTACATTCTATCCTTATATTTAAATATTTACACACAAAATATTATAAAAATTTTTACTTTCTATATAAAAAATTTTTCAAATATACCGACAGTAATTATAAAAATATATTATTTACACACAAAAAAAACATTAATATTATTAAATACTCTATAATATTCAAATTTTATTAAAATACTTTAATTCCCATTTAAAACTATTATTTTGAACAACAGGAAGAGTAATAGTTCCATTAACTTTGATTTTATCATTAATAAAATTGAGACATTGTATTGAATAATATTTATAATTATTTAGATTATCATTTCCAAAAACATTATTATTTTCTTTAATTGACTTTATATCTTTTATAAATTTTGTAATTTCACTTCTAATTTTTGAAATAATATTCATATTTGTTTCAATTTGACTAATTATATTATTAAATTGAGTTAATTCATAGTCAGTTATTCCAATTTTATAAAATGGAAATACTTTATGAGAAGAATGTTGTTTCATACATAAATCACAAATATTACATTTACAATTTGTACAATATGCATGATAATTTTTAGTATGAGTATTACATTTTAAATTATAAAAAGGTAAAGTAAATTGATTATTTTGATTAACTTGATTTGATAGAGTAGATTCTTTTGATTTATTATTAAAGAAAGAATGTTGAAAATAATTATCCCATGATATTCTTATATTTGGATTCTTAATTAACATCTGTTTTATTAAATCATCTAAATTTTTATCATTTATTGTTTTAATTTTTTTATTTGCTTCAATTTGATTAAGAATATCATTTCCAGAATAAGGAAATTCTTTATTAATTAAATAATAAATTATAATTCCTAAACTCCAAATATCACTTTTTGTTGAAACTAATTTTGAATTTTCTTTTAAAATTTCAGGTGATATTGTTTCTAATTTCAAATTCTTTTTTCCAATTTTCCCTTCAATTAATTTATTAAATCCAAAATCTGATAATTTAAATGTTGTTTTATTTATTTTTGATTTATCAAATAAAATGAAAATATTTGATAATTTAATATTTTGATGAGAGATTTTTTTATCATTCATTTCTTTAAATATTTGATTTAAATCTAATAAAAATTCTCTAACTTCATCAATAGATAAAGGATTTTTTCTTAATTTTAAATAATCTTCCAAACTTAAATAACAAAATTCATATATAATATAATATGCATTTGATGTTTCAAATATTTCATTTATTAAAAGTGAATTTTTTAATTTTTTCATATTTTCTGCTTCTGTTATTATTATTTTAGATATATTATCATTTTGTGATTTTTTAATTTCTTTTATAGCAACAGATTCATTTGTTAATTTACTTTTAGCCTTATAAACATTTGAAAAATTATTAGAACCAATTAATTCAATTTTTTGATATTTTTCCCATATATCACTTATCTTTTTCATTTATATAATTTTTATTATTTAATTGATTAAATATTATTTTATAAATATAATTTCATAAATTGATAAAAAAATATCAAAAGAAAATTATTTTGAATATTTCAATAAATTTAAAATAAATGATTTTAATATTATTTAATTAAAATGTCACAGAATCCCTTCTCATCACATAACATATCACCACTTCCAAATTCTCTTCAAAACACATTAAACAACAATCAAATAAGATCACCATATCAATCAAACATATTCAATCAATATAATACAATATCAAATACATTTAATCCAATAAATAATATAATGATTTCAGAATCTCCTGCATCAATTGAATTAGAACCAAAAAAAAAAGAAATTGATCTTATAATAAAGTAAAAATATAAATTTTAAAAAAAACCTTTTTATTTAATTTTAATAGAGTCAAATCATCAGATCAAGAAGATCATGATGAACCAATGACATTAACTTTAATAACTTCTGGAATTAAACAACAAAAAGTTCAAATTCAAATTACAAGTCCACATGATCCTTTAATTTTATATATGTTAGATATTTCAGAAGTTGAATTTCATCAAATTAAAAAAGAACAAAGTTTATTAATTGACTTTCAAAATTTTCCTTCTTTCTTAATGCAAATGTTAGAATTATGTAATGAAGATGAATCAAAAAAATTTACTTGTATTTTACATAAAACAAGTTTATATGAAGCTTTACTTGTTGTTCAAGAAAGAACTGATTTTAGAGAATTAAATCATTTAATTTTAAGAGTTAATCAAGCAAATGATACTATTGTTAAAAAATTTTTAGGTGCTTTGTCAATGGAATTTAAATCAAAGTATGAAGATACTTTAAATTCTTTTAATAATTTAACTGTTAATGTTGAGAATCTAAATAAAGAAAATTTAGATTTAAAAGAAAAAATGCAAAAAAATATTCAAGAACAAAAAAATTCAGAAGATAATTTAATTAATGAGAAAAATAATGAAATTAATAAAGTTAAAGAAAATTTATTTCAAGAATCAAAAAATCAAATTGAGCAATTAGAAAAGGAAAAAAATTCAAAAATTAATGATTTAGAAAATAAAATATTATCATTACAATCATCAATAGAAGAATTAACAAAAGAGAAACAAGAATTAGAAGATAATAAAATAAAACTTGAATTAAATCATAAAGATTTAGAAGGAAAAAATGCAATATCAAATACAGAAATAAATGTTTATAAAGAAGATATTTTAAAATTAAGAGAAGATAATTCAAATTTAAATCAAAAAAGATTTAAACAAGAAAAAGAAATAACAGAATTAACATTTAAATTACAAAATGCAGAAAAGCAATTAGAAGAAAAAAATAAAGGAGGAGAAAATTTAAATCAATTAGTTGATACATTATCAAAACAAAGAGAATCAAATGAAGATAATATAAAAAGTTTAAAAGCAGCAAATTTAAAATTAGAAGATAAATTACAAACAAGTATAAATGAAATAAATAAAGGAAATGAAATAATACAAAAATTACAAGAAGAAATTAAAAATCAAAAATCAAAATATAAATCAGTAAAACAAGCATTAAGTAGTCAAGAACAATTAACTCATGAAAAAGAAATGCAATTAGAAGATTTATTAAGATTAATTGAAGATGCAAAAAGAGAAAGTGATATTAGAGATAAAGAAATATCAAATTTAAAAAATCAATTAAGTAGTTATTCAATGAAAATAAGTGATAATGAAAAAATAATTGAAGATAATAAACAAATGATAATGTATTTAAATAAAATTAAAAATGATAATATGAATTTTCCATTTAGAAGTAGATTTAGTAATAATAATGAATTTAATAATAATTTTATGAGTGGGAATAATTTTAATACTGGAAATATAGGAAGTTCAACAGTATCTTTTAATAAAACTGGAAACCATTTTAATCCAATGAATACAAATAATTCAAATATAAATTTAAATAATCCAAATAATAATTTTAATAATACATCATCAAGTAATTTTAATACAAATAATAATTTCAATACAAATAATAATTTCAATACAAATGATAATTTCAATACAAATAATAATTTTAATTCAAATAATAATTTAAACCCAAATGAAAATATTCAAAATAATCAATTTTCAACAACAAATAATTTTAACTCAAATTTCCAAAATCAAAAATCTTATAATAGATTTAATCAAAATTATATGACAAATATGCCAACAAATATGGCACAATATGATACAACTGGAATGAATAATATGGGAATGTATGGAACAGGAGATCAATTTTCTTCTTCTCAAATGGAAAATATTGAAATGGGAAATTCAACATTAAATAATAGTGGAATGTTTATTATGCCAGAAACTAATTTTACTAATTTTAAAGCTGGTATTAATAATAATAAATATAATTTAATGAATACTGCAAATTCAACAAGTGGAAATTTACTTAATCATAAATATGGAATGATGGCTTCAAGTTTAACTGGAAATAATAGTAATGATATGGGAAGTGGTTCTAGAAGTAATTCAGATTATAAAGGTGGTTATGGAACTTATAATGTTGAAGAAGAATTTCCGAGACAAATGATACAACCTATGAAAGTTGTTAATAAAAATATTTAAGCTTTTTTTTTTCTTTTTTTTTTTGGTTTGAGTCTTTCTCTTTTTTTTTTTACTTCTTTTTCTTTTTAAAAAATGATTTTTTTTAATTTTAAATTTTTGTTTTTTTTTTAAAATTTGAATTATTTAATATTAATAAAAAAAAATATATTATTTTTTATTTTTTTTATATTATTAATATATTTAATTTAATATATATATCATATATAAATATAAATAAATATAATAAAAAAATTTTTAACAACATATCAAAGTTCTTTTAAAATATTTCATATTATAATATCTTTTTTAAATAAATAAACTAATAATTCAAAAGCATCATTCCAAAAAAAAAATAAAAAAAAATAAAAATAATAAATTAAAAAATCTTTTTTTTTCCTTATTTTTTATGCAGGATAAACCATATTTTCTTCTTTAATAACATACAAAACCTCATCTAAAAATTTTTTACTTTCATATTTAGCAATAGTTAAATTATGATCTAAATAATTACCACAAGAGAACTCATCAGCACCAGGAACAGTACCTTCATATTTAAGAATAAATTCAAATAATTCAGTAACCATTTTAACAACATCTTTAGGTTCAAGTTTTCCTTTTAAAAGAAGATAATATCCAGTTCTACATCCCATAGGACCAAAATAAATAGTTTCATTTTTATATTTTTCATGATTTCTTAAGAAAGTTGCTCCTAAATGTTCAATTGCATGACATTCAGCTGTATTTAATACTGGTTCTCTATTTGGTAATTTCATTCTTATATCAAAAGTTGTTGCCATTACTTCACCTGTTTTATTGTCATAGTCAAGACGAGATAAATAAATTCCACGAAGTAATCTTTTATGATCAACTTTGAAACTTTCAATTTTTTCCATTTTTTTTTTTTAGAATATTATTTTTTTTTTTAAGATTACTTTAGGTTTTTTAATAAATAATATTTTTTTATATGTTTTTTTATTTATATTATGTTATATAAAGTTTGATATTTAGGAAAAATAATCTTTTTTTATACATGCAAATACTATGATAAACCTACAAAAGATTTTTATTTATTTATATAATACAGAATAAGATTATAATGATTTTTTTTTATATTTAATTAATTTTTGTTTTTTTTTTTAGAAATTTAACAAAAAAATTTTTTTATTTTTTTTGTTTAATTTCATTTATACTTCTTTCATCATCTTTACTTTCGTTATTTATATTTGTTACTTTATCAGGATTAGAAGAAGAGTATTTTTCCAATTTTTTAAAATTCGTATTTTGCAATTTATCACTTTCATTTTTTGGAAGATGACATCTATTACAAATAACTCTAAATGCAAAATTTAAATTTTGACAATTTGAACAAACCCAATCTCCACTTCTTCCTGTGAAAGGTCTTAATTTTTTTCTTTCGTTTTTATTATAATTAGAAAATTTTTTGTTCGAATTATTACCAAATAAATTACTAATATTATTTTCTAATTCAATATTATTATTTGAATTAATTGAATTTATATTATTTACAAAAGAAATAGGATAATATGAATTTGATGAAATTCGACTCTGAATACCTCTCATCTTATCAAAATTATTTACTAAAAAAAAATAAATTATTAATTAAACTTACTTTCATAGTTATAATTATTATAATATGAAAGATTAAAATGATTTATTTGCATTTCCTCATCATTATTATTATCTTCATTTTTATTATTATTATTATTATTTTTATTTAAGTTAATTGAATCATTATTACATTCATTATTAATATTATTATTATTATTTGAATTTGCATTTACACTCATAATATTATTTTTATTTGTATTAAAATTAAGTTCGTTTATTCCTCCAAAAGAATTATTCCTTAATTTAATTTCATTAAAATAATCATAAGGATATTCACAATAATTTCCAAAATAAAATTCTTTTTTAATAAAATTATTACTTTTAGTATAATCAGTAAAATTTGGATTTTTTTCACATAAATATTTATCAAATCCTTCATAATATAAATAAACTGGAGAAGACATTTTTCTATTATTAGAAGAGTTTAAATCACTTTTATTAAAATAAGGAATATAATTTGGAAAAAACTTATTATCATTTCTTGGAGGAGTATTATTATCATTTTGAGAAGAAGAAGAATTTGTTGTTGATTTTGATTTTTCAATTGAATCTGTTCTTTTTTCTTCTGAAATAATGTCCGATGTTTGATATTTAGAATTATATCCTAAATAATCATCGTCATTATTTATTAATTTTATTTTATCATATTCAATATTATTATTTTCATTTGTTTCTTTTTGATTTGGTATTAAATTTAATTTTAAATTTTTTTGATTTTCTTCTGAATTTATTTTATTTTGTTCTTCTGAGATAAGAGGTTGAGCTTCAGAAAATTCCATTTCAAATTATTATTATTATTTATTTGTGTTTGGATTTATTTTTTTTTATGCTATTTAATATTTTTTTCTTATATGAAAAAAGATTTTTTTTTTAAAATTTATCAAAATAGAATACTTTAAGTAAAATATTATAATAATAAATATTTAAAAGGATTTTAATTTTAAAATATAAAATATAAAAACAAATAAAAAACATTTTAAAAAGTAAAAAAAAAAAATTAAATATGAAAATTAGTTTTTTTTTCTTTTTTATTAAAAACTCTTTTTTTTTTCCTGATTTTAAATAAAAAAAACCAAATTATCAAAACAATTAATTTTAAGCTTTATTAGGAACAGCAAATTTTCTTTTTGGGAAATTAAGTTTTCTTTTCAATTGTTTTAAAGTTAATAAATTATTTTCAAACTTAGTTAATCTTTTTCTCATTGCTCTAGTTCTTTTTGCTCTTAAATCAATTGGAAGATGTTTAACTTTTAAATTTTTAATTGTTTTAGTAATTTCTTCTTCTTTTCCATCTTTTACTTCTTTTTCTTTTCTATTTAAGAGATTTGATACAACTTCATTTTTTTTATTTTCTCTTAAAATTGTAAGAACACGTGCAATTTCTTTTCTTAATGTTTTTATTTTTGATAATTTTGATACTGCAGTTCCAGAAACTTTTGTAAATCTAATTTGTTGTAAATCTTCTCTTAGTTTTTTTAAGTCTGCAAGAAGTTCTGTATTGTTTTTTTTTCTAAATGCTTTTGCACTTGTTGTCTTTGCCATTTATATCTTGATTTTAAATAAATAAATTAAATAATTTATTTAATTATTTAAATTATTTAAATTATATATTTTAACTATTCATTTTTTTATTTATTTATAATAATATATTATATACAAATAAATAAATTAAAATAAATTAAAATAAGGAGTTAATATAATAAAATGATATAATAAATTATCTTTTTTTAAAAAAATACTCTTTCATTATTTAAAAATGAGTTATCAAAAAAATTAAATTTTTTTCTTTAATTTAATTAAATAAAAGTTATAATTAAATTAATTAAAAAAATTTACAAGAAAAAAAAAAATAAAAAAAAATAAAATGAATAAATTATCAAAATCATCAGAATCAACATCATCTCTTCCATTAATCTCAACTAGAAATTCAACATTTTTAACATTAACAACAGATGACAAAGCATTTGCATTAGGTCAAATAGGTCAAATAGAAAAAGAAAATTATTTAAAATTACAATATACATTAAAACCATGGGAAAAAGGTAACATGAATATATATTCAGAAAGTGGAAAATCAAATTATTCAGTTTTATCAGATTTAAGAAAAAAATTAAGAATTCAAACAGAAATGAAAGATATTGATTTTAATAATAATAATTATTATAATAAATATGAATTAGAAAAAATTTTTGACGGTTTTCAAATTGTAAATCAAGTAAAAACAAAAGATATAACAAAACAATTAAGTAAAGAACCTTATTTAGATTTAAATTCTTTTAAAGCACAAAGTAGAGAAATTTGTATTAAAAATATGTTACTTGATTTAATGAAAGATGAAAGACAAAAAATAATAATAGAAACAAATGAAAGAGAAAAAGCTTTAGAAAAAGAATTTGATGACTTAAATAAAGACATGAATGCATTTGAAAACTTTAAAAATAATTTAAAAGTACAAGAAAGAAAAACAGAACAAATTTTAAGTAAATTAACACAAGATAATAAAAAATTATTTGAAAAGAAAAAGAAAGTAACACAAGAACATAGAACAATATTAGACGAAATGGAAAAAGCAATAAGAGGAATAATGAATATGAAACAATATTCTGTATTTACTCATACATTATTAGGAGGAGAAAGTGAAATATTACATTGTACATTAGGAAATCAAATTGAAATTAAAAATAGTAGAGAAAAAGATTTAGAAAGTTATACAAATCAAATTTTAACTGAATTAGGAAATATGAGTAAAAGTGCTAATTTTGATGAAGAAACACAAAATTTATTAAATGAACCTGAAAGATTAGTTCAAAAATTTAAAAATATTGAATTAAGAATTTTAGATGATTTAAAAGATAAAGAAGAAACTATGAGACAAATACAAAGACAAGAAGTTATTAATAAAGATGATTTAAAAGAATTAAAAGCAAAAGTTGCACTTTCTCAAGAAGAATATGATCAATTAGTTGAAATTAGAGATAAATTACAAGAAGAAATTGATAATATTAGTTTTGAAACTCCTCAAACTTATTTTACTTTATTATCATATGATTTTATTAATGAATTATCTAATGTTATTATGCCAAAATCAAGTAAAATTGATTCAAAAACTAATACTATTCATTTAAAAAAAACTATTAATGATACTTTAAAAGAATTAAATAGAATTGAACTTTTTATAAATGATAAAATTAAGACTTTGGATGATTATGAAGAAACTAATAAAGAAATTTTTGCAAAGTGTATTGAAGATGTTAAACTTGAAAATAGATTTAATAAATATTTACAAGAAAAACAAAGAATGCATGAAGAATTTGAAAAGAAAAAAGAAGGAGTTGATAATAAAATGAGACAATATGTTTTTAGAGGAAGAGGTAGAGATATTAGACCAATTCCTCCTAATATTCTTAAAAAATTTAAAAAGAAAAAAGTTGTTGTTATTCATACTGATGATGATTATCAAATGCTGTATTATTAAAATATTTTTATTCAAGTTATTTTTTAAATAATGGTTTTTTATTTTCAAAAAATATTTTTTATTATAAATTTTCAATGTTTTATTTTTTTTTTTCAATTTTTTTTTATTTATTTTTATGTCTTTAAATTAATTTTATTTTTATTTAAAATTATATTATTTATTTAATTTAGTATTATAATTTATGTCTTTTTTTAATTTTTTTGGAAGTGAAAAAAAAGATAAAGAATACATAAGTGATCAAAGAGTTATTCATTTTACTACAAATACAAATCCAAATGAAAATGATTATATGTGTATTCCTTTCAATAAAAATTTAACATGTGAGGATATAATAAATAATGAGAACTTTAAAAAAAGAATAGGAGAACGATTTCATGGAATTCAAAATAATAAATTCCATTTTTCAATAATAGACCCTAAAAATAAATTTACAGAATTAAAATTATCAAATAAAGATAAACCATATAAATATTTAGGTTTTGAATATATGTTATGTTATTTACCAGATAATAATAAATATAATAATAATAATATTCAATTATTAAATAAAACAAAAAATATTAAAAAGAAAAATATAGAAATAATTTTACAAAATAAAGTAATTTATAAATGGAATTCTATAAGAAATAAATTTGAAAAATTAACAGTAAGTTTAACAAATCAATTTTTTATAATTGAAAGAAATCCAGTATTTAAAATGGAAATTTCTGATGATTTTATTGTTAATCCAACAATAACATCTTCATCAGAAGGAATAAGAAAAGATATGAAATTAAATGGAAATGAGAATATAATTGAAATTATTTATCAAAGTCAACCATTAATTTTTAATTGTTATAAAAAAGATATTTATAATACTTGGATAAATAATTTAGATAAAGTTATAATTAATTATAAGTTATCTACATATCAAAATAGAGTTAAAGATAAATTAAATGAATATAGTAATTTTATTTTAACTATTATTGAAAAAAGTGAATTTATTGATTATATATTAAATTTTTTTTTAATGAATAAAATTTGGGAAGATCATTCATTAAATGAAAATGATATTATTGAAAAAAGTGGTATTAATTTAATATCAAATATTTTTAAATATAAAAATTTAATTCGAAATAAAAAATATATAGAAGGTTGGATGTGTTTTATTCAAATTGTTTCTATTATGGAAGAAATAGAAGAACATATAAAAATAAATTCAAATAATGAAAAAATTATTAAGAAATTAAAAGAATATATTCAATTTAAAAATAATATTCATCTTGAAATTCAAAAATTTCAAAATAATTCTAAACAAATTAATGATGATTCACTTTCTGAATTATTTAAAATTGAAATATTTGATGAATTAATTGATTATTATTTATCAAACAAATATTGGACTGAAATATTAAAAAATTTAAAGTATATTGGATTAAATAAAGATGAAAGAATTAATTATTTAACCAATAAATTAAGCAAATTTATGGCATCTAAATTTATGAATGAGTTTAATTTTCATGGAAAAGAAATATTAAAATTTAATAATAATTATGGTACAATATCAGCAAGAATAAATATTTTTAATGGCTTACAAAAAGTTACAAATTCTTAACAAAAACATTTTATTTAATACTAATATAAATAGTGTTAATTTTAATAATTTAATTATAATTTTAAATACAATTTAATAAGATAAGAAAAAAAAATAAAAAATGATTGAAAATAGATTAAGAACACCAGGAAGAAAAAATGAAGAAGAAAAATATAATTTATCTAATCCAAAAAGAAAAAATAAAAATAAACTAAATCAAGAAATTAATTTTAAAAAGAAAAAAAATGAAAGTTCAAATATTTCACAAGAAAAAAATAATTCATCAATAATTAATACTTCAATTAATCAATCTGATCAAATGCAAATTTATAAAGCAGAAATATATACTTTAAATCAAAAAATTGATCAATTAAACAATGATTTAAATAATAAAAATAAAAATGAAGAAATACAAAAATTAAAAGAAAATAAATTACAAAATAATTTAAACCAAAATGAAGAAAAATCAAAAAAACAAATTGAAGATTTAAATTTTATTATAAATGATTTAAAATTAAAAAATTCTGCTTTAGAAAAAGAAAGTGAATATAAAGATATTATTAATTATTATGAAACTAAAATAAATGAATTACAAGAAACAAATTTAAATAATATTCATATGTTTAGTAATTGTATTAATAAATATATGAAAAATTATACTTTATCAAATAAAGATGATGTATGGAGAAAATTAATTAAAACTTATGAAAATAAAATTTGTGATTTAGAAAAAAAAATAATTTATTTTGAAGGTCAAGAAAGAAAAATGAAAACAAGACAAATATTCTTTGAAAAATTTTGTTATAAAGCTGAAAAGAAAATAGAAGAAATTTCAAAATACGCACAAAAGTATGAAAAAGAAAAAAATGTAAAGAAAAATGAATTAAAGAATGATATTAAAAAATATAAAGAACAAATAAATTTAAATAAAAATGATACAAATGATAAATTAAAACAATTAAATAAATCCCCAATAAAAGATATAAAAAAAGAGATTCCAAAATATAAAAATATCAAAAAAGAATTTGAAAAAGAAATAGAAAAAGAAAAAGAAATAGAAAGAGAAATAGAAAATGAAAATGAAGATTTAGAAAATTTAAAAGAAATAAACGAGAATATAAATGATTGGGAAAAAATAAGAGAAACAAATCAACAAAACATAAATCAACTTTATTCTGAAATGTCAAATGAAAATGATGAAAAATTAACAGAAAAAAATTTAGAAGAAAGTAATTATAGTAATCAGAGTATATATGATTCAAAAAATATAATAATGTTACTAAATAATATACATGAATTTATAAAAACAATTTTAATTCAAATAAATGATAACATAACATTAGATAGTATATCAAAAATAATAAATGACATTAAAAATTACACAATAATGCTCTTTGATAAAATTAAAATATTAAATATAAACCAATGTTACATAATTGATTTAGTATGTGATTTAAATAAAAATTTAACAGAATCATTAAAGAAAATAAATAAAGAACTAAAAAAAGATATAAACATAAATAAAATTATGACTCAATTAAAAACAACATGTACTAAATTAACAAATGAATTTAAACCATAATTTTAATTATTTTTAAACTATAAACAATAATTCTATATAAAGTATTAACAAAAATTTAATTAATGTCAGTAAGTGAAGGCCTCAAAAAATTATCATATAAATCCTTTTATGTGAAATTAAATAAAATAGACGAATTTGGAATTAAAACAACACAACCAGAAGATCTTCAAATTAAAATAAAAATCCAACCATGGACACATATAAAAGAATTAAAACAAAAAATTGCAAATGTACATGGTGTATCATTAAAAAATATAAAACTTTTTTTTTCAAATATAGAATTATTTGATGAATTAACAATGTTAGATTATAAAATAGTAGAAAAAAAAAATCCAGAAATAAATTATCAAATTCAAAATAAACAAAATGATTTTAATATAAGACTTTATGGAACTTTTCCATGTTCACTTAATTTACAAAATATAATAGAAGAAATAAATAATGGTTTTTTAATTGGTTTAAAACCAAAATTTTTAGAAGATGGAACAAGTGGAACTTATTTAATGAGAAATGTAAATAAACAAACAATTGCAATTTTTAAACCTTTTGATGAAGAACCTTTTGCACCAAATAATCAAAAAGGTTATGTTAATAAATTTGGTTCTGAAACTTTTAGAAAAGGAATTTTATCTGGAGAAGGCTCAATTAGAGAATTTGCAGCATATTTTTTAGATAATAAAAAAAAATTCGATGTTCCTATTACAACTTTTGTTGAAGTTTCTCATCCAAGTTTTAATAAATTTAATATGAATTTAATTGAAATGGAAAATAATAATTTTGATAAAATTAAAGGAAGTATGGTTTATAATTTTTTAAAAGAAAATATTGTTAATTCTTATTATAATTTTAGTAATAATGATGATCTTAATAATTTTGATTTTACTTCAAGTAAAAAATATAATTTTATACCAAAAAAATTTGGTTCTTTACAAAAATTTATTAAATCAACTGATGTCGCTGCAAATTTTTCTTTTTCTTTATATTCTGTTGAACAAGTTCATAAAATTGCAGTTTTAGATTTAAGAATTTGTAATTGTGATAGAAATGAAGAAAATATTTTAGTTATTAAAAAAAAAAATAAAAAAGATGGGAAAAATTATTATAAATTAATACCAATTGATCATTCTTTATCTTTTCCTGATTGTTTAAAAATAATTGATTATGAATTATGTTGGACTGGATGGGATCAATCAAATATTCCTTTTTCAAAAGAAATGAAAGATTATATTCAATCAATTGATATTATTTCTGATATGGAAAAATTAAGTAAATTAATTAAATTAAGAGAAGATTGTTGGAAAATGTTTCGAGTTACAAATACAGTTTTAAAAATATGTGCAGATTATAATTTAACTCTTTCTGAAATTAGTAATATTTTATATCAAACTGATTATAAACATGAAACGCCTTCTCATATTGAAAAAATTATTGAAAAAGTTGATTATCTTTGTTCTGATTTGAGAATTGATAAAAGATTAAGAATTTTTTCAGTTAATGAAAGAAAGAAAAAAATGGAAGAAAATGAAGATAATAATAATAAAAATTTTAAAAGAGGAAATAAGAAAAAAACTTCTTTATTACAAAGAACAACTTCATTATCAAAATTACTTGAAGCTGAAAATAATAAAGAAGATGATGATGAATATATTGGATTGGGAAAAAAAATTAAAAAAAAGAAAAGTAGAAGTAAAAATAATAGTGTACATAATGATATTGTTTTTGATACTCCTTATAATGAAATGTATTTTTATCATTTTGAGGCATTCGTTATTGAATTAATTAGGAAAATTTATCCTGAAAAAGCAAAAATAAGAGAAAGTCAAAATGAAGAAAATAATAATTTAGGAAGTAAATAAATTTTTATTATATATTTTTTGAGAGTAACTTACTTTTATAATGTTAATTATATTAAAAAGTGTTTTAGAATTGTATTTTATTAAATACAATAAAAAACTTGGTTTAAATTTTATTTTTTTTTTTAATGTTTTTCATAAAATAAATAAATTAATTTCCATTTTTCTTTATTTTATTTTAATTATATAAGAATGTCTGAAGAGAAAGATATTGTAAGAAAATGCAATTCAATATCAACATTATATTCTGAAAATAATCTTGATTTTTATGAAGATGAAAAAAATAGAATAGATGTTTTTGGAAATATAATTTCAAAAGGAAATGGAAAAAAACATAAAATATCTTTCTCAGATAAATTAACTTTAAATAATAATAAACTGGTTGAAATTATTCCAGTTGAAAGTTATAAAAAATTTAACATTCTTCATATTGAAGATGGAGTGGTATGTTATGTAAATGAAAATGAAGAAAATGAAGATGTAAATATTGAAGAAGAAGAAGATAAAGAAGAAGATGATATTATAATTGAAAAAGATGATGGAAAATCAGGAAAATCTTGTTCAATTTTTTAAGCTTTTATTGTATTTTATAAATTTTTTGCTAGGTAAAATTGTATTAAATATAATTATAACGATTTGATATTTTTTTCTCGCTTATTATATATATCAATGGAAATATATAAATCATTATAAATAAAACTTATGACAATAAAATTTATTGTATTTTTAGACAGATATTTAAAATATATTAGATTTAATTTATTTTTATTTTAATTTTTTAATGTTTTTAATTTTTTTATTATTTATTTTTTTTAATCTAAATCAATTTAATTTGTAAAAAACCAAAAAAAAAAAAAAGTAAAACTAAAACTTAATAAAAAAAATCTCCCATTAATTACCATTTAAACAAAAAAAAAAAATAAAAAAAAAAACACAAAAAAAAAAAAAAAAACCACATTAAACAATTTTATATAATTGATACCAATTATTTTCTTCATTATCCTTATTTCCATTATCAACATGATAAGAAATTTTAATATCTAATTGTCTAAAATTAGTAACACTTTTTCTAACAGCAATAGACCCAAAAACTTTATCACCTTTACTAACAGCAAAATCTTTTTTAGTATAAAAGACAGTTTGTTGCCAATGAGTACTTTTTAAATAAGGAGAAGTAGACAAATTAAATTTTTTATCTAATTTAGTAAATCCCGTTTCAAACCAACCAACAATTCCACTAAAATAATCATTATTTCTATTAAAAGTTAATTCATAAGAAGAAGAAAAATCTAAATCTTCTTTTTTAACATTCAACAAATCAACTTCAAATATTTTACAACAATTACTATTAATTCTTTCTTTAGGACAAATATCAATTAAAGGTTCAGCAATAGTAGTTTGTTTAAAACAATCCATATTAATTCCATAAACATTATCCCAAAAATCAACTTTACTTTTTTTATAATCAACATCTTCAATAGTAGCAATAGTAATACTTGCAGTATCAGGTAACATAAAACCATTATTTTTATCTAACCATTTATCTCTTGCAAATAAAACAGAATCAAACATACTTTCATATAATAAAAAATAACCCATCCATTCACTAATAATAATATCAACTTTTTCAACTGGTAATTCAGTTTCTTCAACTTTATTTTTAATAACAGTAATTTTATCATTTAAATTATTTCTTTTTATAATTTCTTTTGCATAATCTGCAATATCAGCATATTCAATTGCATAAACTTGTTTTGCTCCTGCTTTTGCAGCAAAAATTGATAAAATTCCAGTTCCACAACCAATGTCAAGTACTATTTTATCTTTGAAAATATCTGAATTTTCCATTATTGCATCTTTAAATGTTCCTGTTCTTATTTTGTCTTTTAACATTTCTTCATGTATGTTAAATGATGAATAGGAATTAAAATAATAATCTTTTTTATTTTCTATATCTGAATGACCTGGGAGATTTTTAAAAAATTCATTATTGTCAAACCAATTTTCTTTTGATCCTGTAAAACCTTCTTCTGTTGATTTTGTTACTTTATCTATGTTTTTTGTTTGGTATATACTTTGGAAATATTGATCATCTGGGTTGAAGTCTTTAAATTTTCTTCTTTGACGATATTTTTTGTAATTGTTGTTTTTATTTGAGTAATTATTGTTGTAATTGTTGTTGTATTTGTTGTAATATTTGTTGTTGTTGTTGTAATAGTTGGAGTGCATTTTTTTTTTTTTTTGATTGGATAAGAGAAAATAAATGATTTTTTTTTAAATTAAATTAAATAAATATTTAATTTTTTTGGTTTTTATTATTTTTATGTTTATTTAAATTATTTTTTTAAGATATAATATTTTGATATTTTTGTTTTTTTTTATTTAATTTTAAACTTTATAAATAATAAACCAAATGAAATGTCAATAAATACAAAAAGAAGAGATGAATATTCAATAAAATATAATAAAAATTATCCAACATTCTTTTCTAATTTAAATATTATTATTGGAATAAGAGCAAAAAAAATGAATATAAATGAATTAAGATTATTTATTGAAGAATTATATTCAATTAGATATGTTGATGATACTATTAAATTAAAAAATCAATTTTTAGAAAAAAAATATAATCCTGATTATCAAATTACTTTAAAATATGAAGAATCTTTTCCTTTATTTGTTTATAATTCTATTATTCAAAAATATAATAATAAAACTCAAATTGTTCAATTTTCACTTAATTTATTAGAAAGTGTTGATTATTTTAAAAATGATTTTGATGATATTAAATTTTTTTCTTATTTTTTAGATGAAAGTTATAATAAAGATGATTTAATTTTTTTTTTATTTTTAAGGAATTGTATTGAAAAAGAAACTCAAATTTTATTTGTTGAAAAAGTAAAAGATGATATTAATATTCAAAGAAAATTTTCTTGTAAAAAAAATTTAATTGATACTGAAATATTTTTAAATAAAGATTTATGTTCTAATATTGCATATTGTATTTTTGGTAATGATGAACCAATTTTATATAATTCATTTATGATGAAATGTGGTAATGGCGTTAATGCATATGAATTATTAAAATTTTCACTTGAAGATTTTCATGAAAGTAGAAAAAATCATATTTCAATTCAACAATTAGATAATACAATTAAAAAGAATTATTATTCAAAAATAAGTAATAAAATTAATATCAATAAAAATAATAATTATTATAATGATTATAATAATATAAATGAAAATAATAATAATAAAAATAATGAAAATAATAATTATGATAATAATAATAATATTGTTAATAATAATTATTATGATGAAAATAATTGTAATGATGATATTTTATATAATAATGATAATTATTCTGTTAATTTTTTTTCTACTTATAATATTGAATCAAGATTAAGTTCTTTAAAAGATAATAAATCAAATTCATATTCACCAAGTAATCAAGATATAAGAATAATTATTCACTCTGATAAAAATAATATATATAATAATTTAATAAATAAATATGAAAAAAAATGGAATATAAAAGAAAGAAATAATACTTTAATTGAAATTTGTTCAGAATATTTTAAAAGAAAAGTTTTAATTGATTTATTTGATTCAATATTTTCAAATTTAACAGATGAGATAAAAAACTCATTTGATTTTGATGAAAAATCAAAAAAAATTCAAAATTTAATTTCACAACAATTTTATTATTTACTTAATTGTTTAGTTAGCAATGATTTAAATAAATGGTTTCAATTTTTAAATATAAATAAAAATAATTTATCAGCTCAAACTCATTATAATTTTATTTATCAAATATTATCTTCAATACAAAATTTTAATAGTATTAAAGAACTGACAGAAGATATTTTAGAAGATTTTTCAAAAAATATATTAACAACAGAAGAATTTATGACACAAATTATGAATTTAATTGAAAATAATTTCTAAGTTTTTTAATATAAAAATAAAATATATACAAATTTTTCAAAAATATATTTATAAATTAGTTATTTATAAATAAAAATAATCATAATATTATGTATGATGAAAAAAACAATGAAAATTTAGAAAAATATTGAATTCTTTCCTTTGTTTTTTAATTTTTATTTGATATATCATTATACTTATAGGAAAAAATTTAATTATTCTAATATTATTATATATAAGAAAAATTTTATATTTAATTTTTTTAAATTATTTTAGTTTAAATTTATTTATTATAATATTTTTTAAGTTATTATATCTATTGTATAATAAATTGTTTTTCTTTCCTTATGACTATAAAATATTTACATTATAAAATTTAATGCTTTTTTCCAAAATATAAATGAAATTTATATTAATTAAAATGAAAAATAATCAAAATAAATTTATTAACCTATTATGATGTTTTGGCAACTAAAAATAATAATATATTTAAAAATAATTGTAAATGAAAAATTGTTGTTATAATAGAGTTTACAAGAAAATAATAAATATACTTTATTATTAATTAATATGAATTTAAAAAGAAATAATAAAATAAAAAAAAAAATTAAACCTAAATATTTATCAAAAATAATATTATATAAATTTAACTTTTTTAATAAAAATAAAATCAAAAATTGAATGAATATAAATTAGAATAATCAGAACTAATTATTTTCAAAAAAATTTTTAATAATTTATGAAAACTATTATAAGGAATTGAGAAAGATAATCAAAAAAAATAAAAAATAATAAATATAAACAAAACATATATTTTTATTGAAATCAGTTTGTTTAAAATTTAATTTTATATTTCATGTATGCTGATCCTCTTTTATAAATCTTATCTTTTTTCTAGAAATTTGTACAAATTGATATTAAAAATAAATTAAAAAAAAAAAAGTTATAAAAGTTATGATAATTTTGTTTCATATTTAAAAATATTTAAATTTAATAATTAGTTAAATTTTTCTTTACTATTAAATAAACTTTCTAATTCTTTTAGAGAAAAGTTGATATAGTTCTTAATTATTGATTCATCATTCAGAGAATAAAAAGTATTTAAAGCATTTTTTAAATATTCATTAAATGATAGCTTGTTTAAAATATTTTTAACATTAGAATATTCTTTTTTTTGAGTTATTTTTAATGTTGAAAATACTAATTCAAGTGGAGCATCATTATCAGAAATATTATGGGCCAAATAATTCCCTCTTTCTAAATAATAGTAAATATCATATAGGAAGTCTTTGAATTCATTTACAATTTTATTATTATCATACTTTTTCTCTAATGAATCTAATACTAAATTTAATTTGTAATAGTAATTTTTATTAAGGTTAATATTATATAAAAAAGAAAAACCATCAATAATACCCTTATAAAGGGATCGAATTTTGATTTGTTTTAATTCTGATTCCAAATTTCCTATTCTAACAGTTAAATTGATATTATTTTTTTTCATTTTCATTAATTCTTCATTATTTTTATTTAATTCATCTTGAGTTTCATTTAATTTTTCATTATTTTTCTTTAATTCATCTTTAGTTTCATTTAATTCTTCTATAGTTTTTTTTAATTGGTCTGAATTTTTCTTATTTTCATTTAATAAAAAATTTACTTTTTCACACAAGCTATTATAATCTAACTTCTCCAATGTTAATTCAGTATCATCTTGAGTTTTTGAAACATTTTCAATTTTCTGAATTTTTTGTTGTGATTCATTAGCATTATCTTTTTTTTTTTTTTTTTTTTTTTTTTTTTTTTTTTTTTTTTTTTAATTTTTTTTTTTTTTTTTTTTTTTTTTATTTTTCTTTTATATTTTTTTTTTTTTTAATTTTTTATTTTTATAAAATT
>JAEEGK010003442.1_pt1 | contig 39345 bp, 17 predicted proteins | sample 8958771 | NCBI WGS metagenome assembly JAEEGK01 (sample SAMN16246547, study PRJNA631951) | gut metagenome | biome: gut microbiome; feature: rumen; material: SC-attached | host: Bos | place: Iran: Karaj | collected 2018-10
ATGAAAATATAAGACAAAATAATATTAAAAAAGAAAAAGAAAAAAATAGTAACCTTGAAAAAAGAAATAATAATACAAATTCTTCAAATAGGATAAACAAAACTTCAAATGATAATTATCCTAATAATTCAATATCCAAAAATAATATTAATAACAATAATTTAAATAAAAATAAAAATAAATAACAAAATAATACTATTTCATCAAAACCAGTCAATTCTAAAACTTTTTTTTAATTGAGTATTCTTTTAATTATTAAATAATTTCTTTTAATTTTGTCAAGGCAAAAAAATGAATTATTATTTAAAAAATATATTTATTGGATTCATTGATAAGAGTTAATATTATCAAAAGATTTCTTTTATATAAAAAAACATATATGAGTTCTTCCGAGAAATTCTTTTTTTAAATTAAATTTCATTTTCTCTAGTAAATAATATTTAATTTAATATATTATTATATAAAAAATAATATAATTTATTGAATTTTTTTCCTAAAATATTATTTAATTACTATACCTTTTTTTAACTCTAATTTATTTTAAATGAAATAAAAATTTTCTCCTTCCTTTTAATTTTGAGATTTTGTTAACCTTAATTTTCATAATTAATTTCTATTTAACTTTTCTCTCCCTGAAAAATTTGAATCTCATTACTTTTTGATACTATGAATTAATTAATTCATTGTTTCAAAAGGAGAAAGATGAATTATATATTATAATCATAAAATTAACATTTTTATTTATTAAAGATAAGTGTTTCAACATAGAATTTTTTAAAAATAAAATAAATGAATGAAGAAACAAAATTAAAATAAAGATATTATTATAAATAAAAATCTAAAGAATATTTTTTTAAAATAGATGAAATTAAATATTTAAACTAACAGAAAGACAACCTTCATCTTTTTTTCCAAAAAAACTAATAATTTCAGAATTAGGACATAATTTAATAGCACAAGAAACGCCAACAAAAGTAGTATCTTTTTCTTTTCCAATTCTATCAGCGCAAAGTAAATAAATATTTTTTTTAATTTTTTTCCTATAAAAAGGTTCCATTCTAGAATTCCAATAATCAATCATTTCCAAAGTATATTGTATATCATCTTTTCCAGGATGACTATCAGTCCAAGCAGTAGGGAAAATAATTAAATCAACATCTTTTTTTAAACAAAAATTAGCAAATTCCATTTTTCTCCAAGGAGCTTCAAATTCATAAGGATTAATATCCATACAAATACCAATTCCTAATTTTAATGTTTTACCATTTCTAATTTTTATTTCTAAATAACCAAAATCATCTCCTTCGATACACCAAGTTTTATCATCTTTATATAAAAAATGTTTATGATAACTTGGAAGAGATTTTCCTTCTGGAGTTATTATCATACAAGAATTATAATATTTATTATCATATGTTTTTTCAGGGTAACCTAAAAATACATGTGATTTTAATCTTTTAGCCAAATTAGAAGCAAAATCATATTGAATTCCTTTGTCAAAATATGATAATGTTGGTTCTATATCTTTTAAATCTTCAAATATATATCCTGATAATGCCATTTCTGGAAATATTATTATATCTATTTTATCTTTTTCTGTATATTTTGATAATAATTTTTCTAATGTTTCTATATTGGATTCTACATCTTTGAATTTTGGATTATATTGAACTAATAACACATTTACTTTTGAATTCATATTTTATAATTAATTGATATTATTTATATATATACAATTATAATTATTTTTTATTCACTATTATTAATAATGTTATTATTATTATTGTTCTTATTGTTTTCTTTGTTTTCAACATTTTGTATTTTTTCTTTTTTATGTTTTTTGCTTATTTTTTTTGCACTTATATATAAATTAGTAAGTAAGAATAAAATATTAATTATAAAACCAAAAAAATAGCATTTCTTCCCATAACAATTATCATTAACTTTATACATTTCCCAAAAAATATTAAAAACAAAACTACTAATAATAACCTTTCCAATAGCACTTCCACTAAATAATAATCCTAAAATTTTACCAAAATCTTTTGAATCATATTTTAATTTTGTATAAACTGGAATAAAATTCATTAATAAACCATTAACAATTCCACTTAATATAATCGTCATATAAAAAGCTTCTTCTTTCATAGTTAATGAAATAATTTGTGAAATTAAACCAATGAAAGTAATAGAAAATAAATATTCATGAATTAAATCTAAAGAAATAATTTTATTTAAAATAAAAGCAGAAATTAATCTACTAAAAGAATCAAAAGCAAAATAAATAATTGAATAATCTCCAAATTTTGAAGATTCAATTGTAGGTTTTATTGATTTTAAAATCCAAATTATATTTTCGTTAACACTACTTGAACATCCTATTCCAATGGTTATTATATAAGTTACTCTTATTAAATCTGATTTCGAAAATAATTTTCCTATTCTACTTTCACAATCACAAATATCTTTTAAAGATTCTTTTGAATAATTATTATATGGCTTTATAATTTCATTATTTGGATTTTTATTTGGTTGAGTTTTTATTATTGAATATTGATTTCCTTCTTTTTCAAATGATTCTATATATCCTTCTCTTTGTTCAATTTTTGGAATTGATGTATCAAAATTTAAATTTTCTAAACCTATACAATTACTTGATGGAAAATTAAAATGATTATTTATGTTATTTGTTTCAAAATTATATTTTAAATTTTCTTTGTTTGAATAAAAATTATTTCCTGTTCCTGAATTATTCAATTCATATTTTACTTTTAAATCATTTAATCTTTTTTCATAATTAAAAGATAAATTTAATTTAATATTATCAAATTGAGAACTATTTTTTTCTTCTTCATTATTTATATTTAGAACATTATTATGAAAAGAGTTTAATTTTTTTGGAGGACATAATTTTCTTTCTAATGGATTTTTTCTTTCTTTTATTTCATTTTCATTATCTTTATTTTCATTTGGAAAATATTGTTCATAATAAATTTTATCCCATATTTCAAATTTTTCTAATATTACAATTAATACATTAGCAGCTTGAATAATTGGTAAAAAATAAGTAACAGGAATTTTTGAATTTGAAGTTTTGTGATTAATAATTATTGAAGAAATAAATAAAAAAAGTGTGAAAATATTCAAAATAATAAAAATATTACAAATTTTTTTTTCTTTAAATTTTTCATAACCATTCTCAACTTCATCATTATCATAAATAAAATCATTTTTTTGAACTCTAACTAACCAAGCACTCATAGCAATAACCAAAGCTAAAATTAAACCTAAAAAAATAAGTAAACCCTCATTATTATTTTTTTTGCTTTTTTTTTCAATTTCATCTCTAAAAGAAGTATATAAAGAAGGAGTTATAGCTTGATTAGTTAATAAAATACCAACAATGACATTAGCACTTTTAGAAAAATTTTTTAAATTTGTTGAAATAGCACTTATATAACAAAGAGCACTACCTTGTCCCATAATAAAACCTATAACAATCATAGATAAAATATGTATTTTCTTTTTAATCATTGTTATCAACAAATTTAAAATAGTATATGAACCAGGTAATAATACACAAGATAAAAGAAGAGATATACTTGGACCATATTTATCATAAATAAACCCTATATGTAAACTAAGCCAATATCCTAAATTAATGAATGATCCATATAAATTTGCTTGTTTTTCACTATAAGAATATTTTTTCATTAAATTTGATAAGTATAATGGATAATAATTACATGTTCCTGCTGCAATTATTACAAATATACTCATTACTAATGTTACTAATTTATGGAACATTATTTTTTAAATTTTTTTAGATTGTTTAAGTTTATATATAATTGATATATGAATTTAATTTTTATTTATTTAATTAAAATTTGAAGGGTCAAATTTATATTTTTCAATTGAAATTGAACCAAAATGATTTTTTAAATTTGATGATGAAAATGCAAATTTTTCTGATGATGATTCTTTAGGAGAAAAATTTTTAATATATGGAGTATCAAAATTTAATAAATAGGAATTTTTAGTTTTATTATTGTTTTCATTTTCCTCAGAACTATTTGAATAGGATTCTGATTCAGAAAATTTATTTTCATTAATATTTTCATTTTCTTTTAATTTAGTATTAATTTCATCTTTTTTATATGCAAAAACATTTAAAAAAGAAATAAAATTTGAATTAGGTGTTAATAATTGTTTACTTTGAATTTTTGAATTTTGAATAATATTATATTTTCTTTTTTTCACAATTAAGTCTCTTTGAGTTTGAATATAATTTAATTTATTATCAAAACTATTTTCTTCTTCAATTAATCTACTTTCTTCTTGAGTATCATTATTATTTAAAGAATAATTTGATAATTGAGAAATTGATTTATCAAAACAATAACTTGAATTTATGGTAATAATATTTGCATTAACTCTGTTATCATTATTAATTATATTTTCTTTATTTAAATTTTTATTATTAATAGATTTATCTCCATTTAATTTTTTTTTACTTTCTATTTTCATTTTTTGAATAAGAAAACTATCTAAACTATTTTGATTCCTTGGTTTTATATTAATTTTTCTCTTATTTTTTTTTATTTTATTTTTTAAATTTAATTTATTTATATTCTTATTTGAAGTTTCCATACTTTCATTTTTTTCTTCTTCATTGTTTGGAAATTTAGTGATAAACATATCTTTATTCTTTTCCAATTTTTCATGAGAAATTGGATCAATAATTCCTTTAACAATTTCATACACTTTTTTATCATCAGTCTCAATTTTACCAACAAAATCAAAACCTTTTTGCAAATATTTATTTATAAAAGGATATTTATTTTCATGAATATCTCGAAAATATTTCATTTTTTTTTCAATAGGACAATAAACAATTTGGTATTTAAAAGCTAAAAAAGCTTTTTCAAACATTTCAACAATTGTTTTATCATTTAAATAAATATTCTTAGATTTACTAATTAAATAATTTAAACTTTGACTATAATTATTATAATCTTTAACAGCATTATAAGCTAGTTTACTTCCAACTCCATTTATTTTAAAATAATCACAACCACATAAAATACAAAAAGATAAAAATTTATCTTCATTAAATAAAGTAAAATCAAAATAATCACATTTTTTAACATTATTATAATTAATTTCATAACCACATTCATCATCATCTTTATCTAATTTATAAAGAATACTTTTACTACCTAAAGCAATTAAATCACTATCTTCAGTGATAATAAAATCAACATAATTTATTTTCGATAAATAAGCTAATTGAATATCAGCTTCATAAGGAGCTACAATATATTCAATATTATTTTCTTTTAAAATTTTAATAAATTCATATGCAAATTGAGGAGAAATATCAAATGCATTTATTCTTATTCTTGATGCTTGATATCTATCATTCATTTTTAATAATTTTTCTGATTCTTTTAATAACTCATTTCTAGTTTTTTGTCTTTTCTCTTCTTCATTTTTTTTTATTGGAATTTTAGCGCCATCAAAAACAAAAATCGGAGTAATATTATATTTTAATAATTTAAATAATTTTCTTTTGAAATAATATATACATGGAGTAATATCAATTTTATCATCTAATATTGATGTTCCTATTGAATATATTGAACGATGTAACCAACAATATGCATCTATTGCTGCTCTTTTATTTTGATATTCTCTTAAATGCTTTTTAACTGTTATTGATCTTAAAATCTTGAGTAAATTCTGAATACCCATAAAAAAATTTATTTTTCTTAAATTCAAAATAATATTATATTGACAAAATATTTAAATTTTCCAAAATTTAAAAATACTTTTCCTTAAAAGAAAAAAATAAAAAAATTAAAAAATAAAAATAAAAAAATAATTCCCAAAATATAATAATCGCGCCAATTAAAAGAAAAACACATTAAAAAATAAAAAATGTTCCAAGCAACAATGAGTCAAGTACAAACCTTTAGGAAAATAATAGATTCATTAAATGCATTGGTTCAAGAAGTAAATTTAGAAGCAGGATCATCAGGAATATCATTACAAGCAATGGATAGTGCACATGTATCTTTAGTGTCATTAAAAATAAATGAAACAGGTTTTGAAGAATATAGATGTGACAAAGATATAACATTAGGATTAAATTTATCAGATTTTAGTAAAATTTTAAAAATGGCAAAATCTGATGATACATTAACTTTAAAAGCCGAAGAAGAAAATTCATATTTAAGTATAGTATTTGAGAATAAAAGTAAAATATTAAATATTTATTTTTTTTAAATTTTAGAAATTGAAAAAACTGCTGAATTTCAAATAAATTTATTAAATTTAGAAGTTCAAGCGCTTGGAATTCCTGATACTGAATATCCAACTTCAATTAAAATGTCTTCTGGAGAATTTGTAAGTTTATGTAGAGATTTTACTCAATTAAGTGATTCTATGAAAATAGAAGTTAAAGGTGATTCTGTTACTTTTTCTATTGTTGGTAAAAGTGGTAATGGAAAAGTTACTATGAAAAATAATACTTCTGAAAAAATAGAAGATCAAGTTAATATTACTAATAATGAAGATGTTGTTTGTAGTTATGGTTTACAATATTTAAATTCTTTTGCTAAAGCTAGTTCCCTTTCTGGAATTGTAACTTTAAATATTTCTGCTAAATTTCCTTTAATGATTGAATATGAAATTCAAGATTTTGGATTTATTAAATTTTATCTTGCTCCAAAAATGGATGAAGATAATAATGATCAATAATAACATTATTTATTATATAATTTATTATAATTTAATAATATAATTTTTCTTTATTTCTTTAATTGTTCTTTTTAAACAATAAGAAAATATATAGAAAAAATAATTAAAAAAAAAATGTTAAAATCCATTGATCCTTTATTATATCTTAGAGATAATATTCAACAAAATAAAACAATAAATCGTGATAAAGATTATTTAGTTTTTGAAGATGGAACAAGACTTCCTATAACAACACCAACTGCATTAATTCAAAACACAAATCAAACTCAATATAATTTAGGAAGTTTATGGTTTTATCTAAAACATAGAGAAGATTCTTTAGCAGTTTATCATAGAGAATGCTTTAATCAAGGAATGCAATTTGTTATTGGATTAGATAAAGAAAAAATAGCAGATTATTTTCTTAGAAATGTTGATATTGATTTAATTGATAATGATTTAAGACCTAAAACTTTTATTTATTTAGGGAAGAAAAAAAAAGGAGAATCATTTTCAGAACTTTATAAAAATGAGAATAATGAAAATAATACAAATTCAAATGAAAATAAAAAAAAACAAGAAACAAAATTTACAAATAGAAAAAAAGAAGAACTTTCAGATCCAAATTTATTAATAATGGATTATATATATTTAAATGAGAAAAAAAGTTTAAATCATAATTCAATGTTAAAACCAGTAGATAATATTCAAAGTTATGAAAATTTATTAACTTTTTGTAAAAAAATATTTTTAAAAGATGGAAATGTTTCTCATCATCATGAAACTTTAACTTTTTTAGATGAATTATTAAATTCAGAAGATTTACAAGGAAATAAAGCGATAATAGTAGTTCCTACTTCTTTTGTAGAAGGAAATTTATCATGTGAAAATGCAAAAGAATTTTTATGTAATGCTAATTATATTAATATGAAAACTTGTACTGAAGAAGAGAGAAATAGATGTATGAAAGATAGTTTAAAAAATACTTTTACTAAGAAAATCTTAGATAAAGATATATTATTTGAAATTACTTCAAATGTTAGAAATTTTACTAAAAATGAATGGAAAAAAGTTGTTTCTGTTTTTGTTCAAGGTGATGATTGGGAATTTAAAGATTGGCCTAAATCTGAAAATCCCACTTCTATTTTACAAAAAGTTAAAGGATTTTATTTAAAATTTCAAGATATGCCTATTAATGAAAATACTAAAAAATGGAATGTTAAAATTCTTGAAATTTCTAGAAGCAAAAGATATTATGATGTTTCTATTCAAAATGAATTTTGGAATTTATTAACTGATTTTTTAAATCAACCTAGGAAAAGATAAGATAGACAATATTTGTTTTAAATTATTTTATTCATAAATTTTATTATTTTTTTAAATAAGTTCATTTATTTTTTAAACAATATAAAAACATATAAATATAATTAAATCTTTTATTTAAGAATAAAAAAGTGGAAATATTGTGAATTAATTGTTATTACTAATTCTTTCAATTATTAACAAACATTAATCCTTTTAAATATAATATTTTTTTATTTTTATAATGTACTATATATTTATTTTCAAATTAATTGAAAAAAACAAAAAATAATATTGTTTAATATAAAAATTGAAAAGTTTAACTAAAGAAATTAATTAAATCATTTAACTCATTATTCATAAATAAATTTATTAGTAAAAATTACCTATTTACAATCTTCACATATATTTTTTTGATTTTTTTTACTTTTTTTCTTTTTATTATTAGAACTCTTTGTATTTCCAACTGAATAATTACATTTAGAACAATCAATATCATGACAAGGATGACAAGGAGTACATTTTTTATATGAAGGAAATTTAAATTTTGGGATACTACTTAAATGTTCATCATATTTATCGGTATTTAAAAATGGATCATCAATATTATCATATTTAAAATTTGGATCTTCTACATCAATATTTAAATTTTGTTTTTTATTTATAATATCTGTTTTTATTGAATTAGAAGATATATCATTTTTTTTTATTTCTTCTTTTTTTATTTTTTCTTCATTTTCTTTTTTTTCTTCATTTTTATTTGTTTTTTCACTTTTTACTTCATTTTCATTTTCTTCTTTATTATTTTCTTTTTTTTCTGAAATAGTTGATTTATCTTTATTATCTTCTTGTTTTAAAAGTTTTTTCTTTTCATTATTATATTCTTCTTGTAAATAATAATTTTTTTTATCTTCATTTGTTTTTATACTTTTTAATTGGTTGTCAATTGGTGGTTTATAAATTTGAAACAATTCTTTTTTTTCTTTTTTTGTTTGTATATTTTTTTTAAGTTTATTCCCCATTCTAGATATATTTATACTTTCAAGTTTAAATAAAACTTGATCAAGATCATTTAGACTAAAATAATTATTTTGATTTACTAATGTACGTAAATAACTTAAAGCTATTAAGGATAATTTTAATACAATCTGATTCCAATTTCTTTTATTATATTTTAAAAGGAAATTATTTAATGCTGGATTTTTAGTTATTTTATCCATATTCATAATATTTGTTAAATAAATAAATTGTTTAAAATATAGAAAATAAATTAAAGTAATTAATTTATTCATGTCATATTTTTTATACTTTTACGTCTTTAAAGTTTTAATTATATATGTATGATATATTATGATTCAAGTAAAAAACAATTAAAAAAATTTCCATGATGATAATTTTTAAATTTTTTTTAATTTTTATCTTTTTTAGGCGATTTCATCAATATAGAGTATTTATGTATAATTTTTTAATAATAACTAAAAGCAAGGTTTTTTCTTTTATTCATCAAAAAAAAAAAAATTTACTAAAAAATATAATTTTTATCATATAAATTCAAAAAATCTAAAATAATAAAAAAACTAATAATCTACTAACATACTATTTATTCAAGTTTAGGAGTACCAGAAATGACATTTTCAATACCGCATTCTCCAAAAGCAATTCTAAAATATCCATTTTCTCCCCAAGTTTCTCCCCATGAATTAGCAACAATCCAATATTCAGTATCATTTTCTTTTCCCCAACCAATAATTTTAACTGCATGACCTCCAAGTAATTGAGTATGTTTTCCTCTTTGATAAACTCCACTTTTATAATCTTTAAAATCACTATAAACATAAAAACCACTTTCAATAGGACCATGTAAGTAAATATCTTCTTTAATAGCATTGATAGTATTTAACATATAAAATTTCTCAGCTTTATATTTTTTAAATTCAACTTTATCATCAACACATTTACCTTCATTAATTAATCCACATTCTTCGACTTGTCCTTCTTGACTAGTATAAGGTTTACATTCATCGACAACTAAACCATAGATTCTGAGATATAACCATGAAAAGATAGTAGATCCTCCATTACATCCATAATCGAAGATATCACAGGAGACGAAGTCTTGAGGTGAGAGTACTACATCTACTCTTCCTTCAGAGTCAATGCAAAAACGATCAGAGAGAACTTCTGATGCTGCATGAGCCCAACATGAACCACATTTTGCTTGGTTTCTTATTGGATGGATGCATGTTGGCCATTGAACACGAGAATCAAAAGATTCTGGAAGAGATAGGTTTGGAAGACCCATTTTCATTTTAGATGTGTCGTGAAGGTATTCTACGTTCAATCCTAAACGAGCTATTACTTCTTCTGTTGATTTAAAAGGATGTTCTTCTGGAGATGAGTATACTTCGAATGATGAAGTCTTTTGAAGATTTGTTAAATATTCTTGAGTTATTGGAGTTGAAGTTATTATGGAAATCAAGATTAAGGTAATTAAAGATTTCATTTTTTTTTATTTAGATTTTTTTTATTTTTTTAGATTATATTTTATTTTTTTTAGATTTTTTTGTTTTTATTTTTCAGGTTTTATTTTATTTTTTTTTAAATGCTTTTTTTATTTTTTTCTTAGGAACTATTTTTAATTTTTTTTTGATAAATTTTTTAAATTAAAAAATATTATTAATGGATTTTTTTATTAATACATTTTTTATTTATTGAATACAGGCTAATTTTCCAATATCCTTTTTAAATAAAAAAACACATTTTTCTAAATAAAATGGATATATTATTATTTATATTATTATTTATATTTATTTATAAAGGATTGAATTAATTAAACACTTATTAAAAAAATTCACTTTTTGAGTTTCACTTTCATACTTTTTTAAATTTCTAATATAGCTTACTGTTATAATAAGCATTACAATTATTTGAATAATAAAAAGAAAAGTTTCAATATAAATAATTTTTTCTCTAAAGGCTTCAAAATCCTTATTAAAAGCTATTAAATATATAACAGATAATTTTTTTGTAATTTCCACATTTTCAATTAAAGCAGATTCAAAAAATTTATCTTTAACTCTTTTTAAATTAGATTCTTCTGTTCTATCATCATTTACAAAATCTTCATAATAACCAATTAAAGTTTGATGAATAGTATCAATTGCAATATTATATCCTTTAGAATTTAATCCATTCCCTATAATTGTACATTCTTCATATAAAATTTCATAAGTATCATCTCTTAAATAAGATAATTCTTCTATTTCAGGATAAGACTTGTGATCTGTTATGAATTTTGCGAAAGATTGACAAAATTCAGATGAAAAAAATTTTTTATGAATTTTTTTTAATTCAATTAAATTCTTATTTATACTTCCAGTTCTTATTTTTTCTAATGTAGTTTTTAATGTTTGATAACAAGTTTGACTTTCAATAAAAATAGAATGAGAATAATTAATTTTCATTTCTGTATCGATAGGTTTACAATCAGAAGTATATTTATTTGCTTGATAATAGAAAACTAATGGTTCATTTTTTAATATCATAAATCCATAAAAAAATATTATTTGAATATTATATTTTAAATATAAAAAAATATTATATTGTGTTTGAGTCATTGATATTGTATTATTTATAAAATTAATTGATAATATAATTTGAATTGCTGCAATTCCTATACAAACTAATATCATAATAAATAAAAATAATAGAAAGTTAAAATATAAATTTGGTTTATCTAATAATGTTTTTCCAGTTGATAAATACTTCTTTTGTATATCATTTTCTTTTTCATTTTTTATTAATTTATTTTTAGAAACACTTTTATTTTGGCTTAAATTATTTTTACTTTCTTCATTTAATAATTTTAAAGAAGATTTATTTGAAACACCACTTCTATTTGAAGAATTAATTAAATTTACATTTGATTTTGACATTGATAAATTTGAAAAATTTGTAAAAGTTTGAGGATAATTATTGGAATTTGTACTTTTATTAATATTTGAAGTACTTTCCCTATTTTCTTTAAATTGATGAAAATTAGATTTTCTTTCTTGTAAATTACTAGGTTTATTATAATTATTACTATTTAGAGGAATTGAACCTTTAGTATAGTCTTTTAATTTTAAATTTGGTGAAAATAAAATATTGTTTTTACTAGTTGGTACTTTATAGGATGATTGCTTTTTTAATATAAAAAATAATCTTGGTGAATCAACCACTCTTGATTCAGAAAAATTTTTTGATAATTCAAATAATTCATTTCTATTTTCTAATATATCTTTTTCAACTTCTTTAAAAGAATTATTATAATTAATTGTATTTTTTACTTTAAAAGGTTGAACTTTAATAGCGTTAAATCTTTCATATTGATCATTCATTACATTTTTTAAAATAAATTCTTCAATATTATTTTGAATTATTTCAATTTCATCCATTTTTTTATTGATAGAATTTTCTTTTGAATAATTATCAATAAAATCTAAAACAAGTTCAATTTTATAATTTATATAATTATTAAAAAATCTTAATCTTATATATCCTAAAAAATAATTAGAAAAAAGAACAAATGTTTTTTTGAAAAAAAGATAAAATTGAATTAAAGCAAAAATAGAAAAAGAAATTGAAACAATTAAAATAACAATAGATAATTTTTTTTGAAGAGAAATTTCATGAGAAATAACAACATTATAAAATATAGTTTGTGATTCACTCGCAACATAAGTGAAATAAAAAGAAAAATTCTCTAAAAATTCAACATAAGATAATACTTTATCATAATATTCAATTCTAGAAAATGAAAATTGATTAATCATACTATCATTAAAATAATATTTAGAGTTATTATATATGACAGGAATTTTTCCATCATTTCTTATTTCATTTAAAATCACATGAACATAATTATGAAAAACATCATAAACTTCAATAGTTTTTGAACCATTAATCAAAGGAACAGAATAATTTCCTTTTTTTTTGATATTTGATAAAATATACTTTCTTCCTTTTTCATTATCAGTTAAAAATGCTCGATATCTACTAACATAAATAATATATTCTTCAATTCTTTTATTTAATTGATTTATATTTTTTTCCCAAGAATTATTATATAGTCCATCAAGTAATTTTTCTTCATGAATACCATTTGCAATAAATTGCAATTGTAATACTTTTAATATCATTTGATTTACTATCTGAACATACATATTTCCTGCTCCAAAAGAATATACATATTCTTTTAAATTGAATATTTCATTTATTTTTAATATAAACATTATTATTAAAGTAATATAAAATAAAAAAGATAATAATGACGGTAAATATTGTTCTAAAAATGTATATGATTGTATTTTTACCATAAAACTGGCTTTTAGATTTTTTGTTGACATTTCATTATAATCTAAAATTTCTTTATCTTCTTTATCTTTTATAGTTTTTTCATCTTCAGTTTCATTAGAATTTTCACTATTTGATACATTTGGATTTATATTAATTTTAAAATATTTCTTCAAAAGAATAACACACATTTTATTTATATTTTTAACTTTTTTCAACAGAAACCAAAAACGAGATTCCTTATCAAAAGATTGAGGAGCTGAAGAAATATCTTCTAAATTAGTAATAATTGAATTTTCATAATTTGATCTATGACTATTAGAAGTAATTATTTGTTTATTTTTATTCATTAAGTTTTCTAAACATAAAATCCCTGCTTCTTGACTTGCTGTTTTTAAGTCATTTAATTTTAATATTAAACAAAAAATATATAAAATTTTTTCTTTGTTTTTTGGAATTTCTAATTTTCTTTGTTCAAAAGTTCCAGAAATTAAAAAATTAAATTTAATTGCATTTAAAGTTTCTTCAAAGCTTCTTAATTTAACAATTAATTTTGAAAATTCATCTTCTGAAATTTGTCCAATTTCCTTATTATATATTTCATTAATATTATCTAAAACTTTAAATAAATCAATTTCAAAACTTCCTTTTTTTTTTAATTTTTTAATATTAAATAATTCATTTGCATAGATTTTATATTGAGAAAGAACAATAGAATTTAAAAAAAAATAATCTTCAAATCCTCGACTAATATGAATTATTTTTCCATGTTTATTAGTAAAGAAAAAACATGTTCCTGCAATATTACTATTATTATTAAATTCTTTATTATTACAACTTTTATTTTTTTCTAATAATTTTTCTTCTTTTGCATCTTCAAGTTGAAAAAATAATTCAATTCCTTTTTGATTTGTTATAGCAACTCCTTTAAAATCAAACAAAGAAACGTATTGAAATTTATCTTGAAGACAAAGATTTTTTATTTTTAAAAATTCAGTTCCTTTTTCAATATTAACTCCAAAAATATAAGAATAAGATTTTGAAAAATATTTAGGAAATAATTCAATAAAATTTAATGAATATAAATCACTTTTTGAATAATTTAATTTTTGAACAAATTCATCTGATACATAATTAATTGGAAATATAAAATTATTATCATTAAATTGTGTATTTATTGTCACAATATAAGTTTTTTTATCTTCATCATTTAAAGAAGGTTGATTTGAAAAAAATTTATTTGTTGGTTTTATTATTTCTTTTGGGATTTCACTTATTAAAAAGTCAAATGGTACTGTTACTTTTTTTAAAGGATATCTTATTGAACATCTTAATTTATTAAAAAGAAATTGTAATTTATTTAAATAAATTTGGTAATTATCTGAAAAATTTTTTATTAAAATTGAAAAAGTAGAAAATGAAATATCTTCTTCATTAAAAATTCTCATTACATTTTGAAAATTTTTTAATAAATTTTTAATACTTTTTTCAATTTTTATTATTTTATTTACAGAATCAAAATTTCTTGTAAATTGACAAACAAATTTAATTTCTTCTTCTTCTTCTTTTTTAATATCAATATAATTTTCTAATCTATTTTTTTTTCTTTCATTATAAAAATTTAAAATCCTTGATTTTATAATAAATAATTGTAAACCAGTTAAAAAAGTTTTTTGAATATATGGATTAAATTTAACAGTTTCAATTAAATATAAGCATTTAAAATATTGTTTCTCAAAAGCATAATAAAAAGTAACTAAAATTGAAACTGCTGTATAAATTTTTTTATTATTAACATTCATCAATTTTATATTTTCAAAACCTTTTGAAAAGTATTGATATAATATTGGACAACATTTTACAACATTAATTTTTTGCGTTGATGATTTATTACTTTTTAATGTATGAATATAATTTTTTATTTCATTTTCAAAGTTTGAATAGTCATAAAGATGACAAAAAAAACAATATTTATCATCTAATTTACATCTTGGAATATGAACTTTTCTTTTAAAAGTTTTATTTAATTGTGTTAAAATTCTATTTAATTCATCAGGACAATCCATAAAATAAATCAAATTAAAAACTTTGATTATATTATTATTATAAGTTCCATAAATATTAAAATTAAAATTTGAAAAATCTCTGATTATAAGTCTAAATTCTATTTTAAAATAAAGAGTAGTAATTAAAATTCCCAAAATAATTTCAATAAAAATTTTTAATACTAAAAGAGAATTATCTTCTTGAAAAATAAATCTATTATTTATATAATATTCATTTAATGAACAAAATTCAAGTACAATTGAAGAAAAACAAAGAAAAAAAATAAATTTTATTGAATATTCTATTTTAATTCTATAATAATAAATTGAATGATTAAAAAAATAAAATAAAATTGAAATTGTAAATAAACACCTTATCACTATTTTTAATACAATTGAATGAGTTTCTTTAATATTAAATTCAATTTGAATAATTATTTGTAAAAAAGTCGAACAACAAGATAATAAATCAAGTTTTCCTATTTCATTAGTTAAAATTGAATTATTCCCTATAAAGCTTGGCTCTTCAAGTAATACACTTGACACAAGAATATCAAGTTGAACTAAATAAATTACACATATACTTATAATTATTATTGATATTATATAATTTGTATTTGAAATGTTATTTTTTATTTGAGTGTTAAAAATAATTTCAGTAAATATTGAATATAAATATGGACAACATAAATATAATAAAAAATTTACTTTTTTAAGAAATGAAGAACAATATATTTCTTTATTAAATAAAAGAATTCTAATTAAAGTAATAAAATTAAATATAATCAGTATAAAGCAAATAAATAAAATGGTATAAAATAAAGCCACATTATTTAAATTATAAATAATTTCAGATAAAGTAAATTTCCTTATATAATAAGATATTCCTGATTTTGAAGATATTTTCCAATCATGTGATATTACTAATAAAGGGAAAAATTTTATCACTAATACTAAAACTGCAATATTTCTTCCAAAAGGAAATTTTTCTAAAAATTTATAAATTTTAATATATTTTATTGGAATTCCCCCTTTATATTCTTTATCCATTTTATTTTATTTTCAAAAAATAATATATTTTGTTATTTAAATTGAAATTGAAATGATATATTTTCATTAAAGAAATTTAAATATTTCCACTTCAAAACTTTTGTTTATAAATAAAATATAAAAATAATCGATTTATTAAAAAAAAATTTTATTCATAAATAGGATAAATATAAATAAAAATTATATATTTATTTAAAAAAATTAATTTCAAAAATCTTTAAATAAATATAAATTGTTTTTTATTCAAATATTTTGAATATAAAAAAATCATATTATAAAATTAAAAAAATTATATATAAATTGTTTAAATATTCAATTAATTTAATTTATTTAATTTTTCCAATTTTAAATATTTTAAACCTTCAAATCTTCAAAAATTTATAATATAATCTCCTCATAAATATTTTTCCTTTTTTCTTCCTTTCTCTTAACAATAACTTTAATAGTATCTTCAAAATACCTTTCAGCCTCAGGTAAAAAGCTTTGATTAGTATTTTCAGATTTAATAGTTTGAATATGATTTTTAACTAATTCAATTGTATCATCAACATCATCTTTAGAAAAGAAATAATCTTCATCTTTAGCAATTTCAATATAATATAAATATTTATTAATAATATCAATATATAAAGGTAAATGTTCAGGATTAGACATAGCAAAATTTGCAAATCTTTTAGCTTTATTTAAACATTCTTCAGTAACTTTTGTATTACCTATACAATAAAATAAATCACTAACATATAACATTGCTTTACATTGGTCAGCTCTTTTAACTAAACCTTGACCTATTGTTTTTATTTGTTGAGCATATTGTCCTATAACTTCTACTGGGATTGTTCTTAATTGTAAAAGAAGACCTATAAAGTTTATTAATAATAAAAATTTTTCATTAGGTTCTAATTCACTTTCTTGATATATTTTAAAAGTTTCTGCTACATAATGTTTTGCAATTTCTGAAAATTTCTCATTTTGACTTTTTATTGCGTTAGTTTGTAATGCTGCTGTTCCAAATAATCTAAATGAAATATCTGGATATGATTCAATTAAAGAATTTATTATTTCTAATACTTTAGAATGGATTTTTTCCATGAAATTTTCATAAATTTCATCTGATTCAAAAATTGACATATCTAAATATTTTATAAAATCTAAATGAACATTATTTGATGAACTATTATAATCTGCTCTATAACTTTCAGATATTTGATAAGCTAAATGAAGATATGCATTTACTAAAGTAGGTAATGTATATTTAATTCTTTTAACTCCTCCTTTCATAAATATTGGAGTTATTGCTTCTAAAATATCATACATTTTATTCGGTTCATTTGTACTTATAGCAAATAACATTTTGGAAACAATATTTTGTTCATATTCAAATTGATATGAATCTATTTCAATTGTATCAGGAGAATCTTCTAATAAAGGTCTAATAAATCCTAATAATATATTTACTTTTTCACTATTATCTAATTTTTCTTTATTGGATAAAGATTCTATTATTCTTAAAGCTAATGAAGTTCTAGATGAAAAATCTAAATAAACCATTAATTCAGGAAAATGTTCAAATTGAAATAGACTTAATGGACTTTCTAAAGGACTAATAAGTAAATTTTTTAATATAGTAATTCCTTCAGAAGACAATTTCTTATTATAAGTAGTTAAAACATTTTGACTTGAATTTAAAATATGATTAATAGTATTTAATTTATCATTTTCAGGACAACATTTAATTGTAAATTTCATAAAAGCTAATAATAATTCGATTAATTTAAGAGGATCTGTAATTCCACCAGGTTGATTACAACCTTGTTCAATTAAAGTATCAATATTAGTTCTTAATAATCCGAAAATTTTTTCAGTTGCTTCTAAAATTTCACTTTGATCTTTTTCACTGTCACCAACGAATTTAGCTAATTTATCCATTAAAGAAATAAATAAACTTTTAACATCAACACCTTGATTTAATTCACTAAAAGTTTCTAAAATAGTACTCATACATTGAATATTATATTCATCAGGAAAAGCTTGAATAATACATTCCATTAAATATTGCTGACTCAATTGATCTTTACTCTCAACTAATATTTTAATTATTTTTGGTAAAATTTCTTTTTGATACATTTCCAAAGTTAAACCATCTAAATTAGATAATCTAACAATATTTTCTCCTACTAAAATCCTTAATTCACTTCTTTCTTTTTCTTTAAGTAATCTTTCATTTCCAATAGTTCCCATAGACAATCTAATCCACAATCTATTCATTTCTTCTAAATTTTGTAAAATAAATTGTAAAGTATCTTCAATAGTAGATTTATCAGTTAAATATTCATTATTTATATCAGGTAATTTATCTTTCATCATTTTTAATAAATAATATCTAGTAAAAAGCCCTCTAGTAGGATTTTGAACTCCTTTAACCATATTTAATAAGTCATATAAAATATCTTTTGACATTTTAGGGAAATTTTCAACATAAACTGCACCAGTAGTAATCATTAAATACATTCTTGGAATAATATTTGATGCTTGTTGAACTGTATCATATAAATCTTTCATTCTTCTTCCTCTTCTAGCTTCTTCTTTAAAGAAATTAAATACATATTGCATTTCATCAAAAACTACAGTGTATAAATTATAATATGATTTTGGGGTTAAAAGAGAAGTTTTTAATTCTAAACACATTGCTGATGTTTCTCTTAAACATCTACGCATATTATTTTGCTCTATTGCACTTTTTATATGGTAACTTTGAGCTTTTACTGATTTTAAACCATCATCTAAATGACGTTCTTGTTCTTCGTCTGTCATTTGGCTTTCTACTTCTTTTGGGTTTTATATGATTTTTATTTTTTAATTTTTGGATTTATTTTTTAAATTTTTTTAATTATTTTTTAATTGTTTATTTTATGCTTTTTTAATGTTAAATTATTTTGATACATTATTATTATTCTAATTCAAAGATTTTTTATTTTAAATTAGTAATGTTAATAAGTTTGGTAATATAAATTTGTAAAAATAATGAAAAATGGAAACAATAAATTAGCTAATAGTGATTTATCATCTCATTTAGATTTAAATATTATTAAACAAGAAGAATATTTACCGATTAAATGTCCTTATAATTATCAATTTTATTTTGATAACATTCAAATTGTTGGAAAAGATAATTTTAAAGATGATTATCTTAAAATATTTAAAAGAAATAGAAAAGAAATAATATCACTGACTCAAAGTCCCCAAACATCAACATTTTTTACTTCTCCAATAGAAAACAAAACTTTTGATTTTGATGTTAAAAAAAAGAATAACAATAATAATGAGATAAATTGTGAAGACAATAATGGAATAGATATTTTAAATAATGATGATAAAAACAAAATTTATGAAATTGATGATATTAATCAAAACTCTGAAAATGATTGTAAATTATCTTATAAAAAACAAATAGAAAAAGAATTAAATGAAGAAAAAATGCAGAGTTCTTGTTGTTTAATTTTTTAATCATTTTAATTTCAAAACAAATAATAATGTAGATTATTAATATTATAAAATTTTTTAAGATTTTGTATATATAAATAAGAGAAATGAAAAAATTCATCAGAATTTATAAAAGATAGAAAATCTTTTGGTTTAAATTAATATATAAAAACTATGTAAACGGGAAAAAAAAATAATTTAATATAATAAATATTCTATTTTTTTTTTGAAAAAAATAAAAAATATAAAAGATAAATATGTCAAAGACTGAACCAATTTTAGATGTTGAGCAAGATCCAAAATATTTATCAGAAACAGATAAACTTCTTTTAAAATTAAATAAAATAATAACTGCAATTAGAGGAAAAGAAGGGGCAATAGATTATAAAAGTGTTAAAGATGGTTTTGATAAATTAAGGTTTAAAGCAAATGAAAGTTTAAAAGAAGTAGAAACTTTAATGTTTGAAAGAGATAAAATATTAACATCTTCAAATCCAACTGATATATTTAATAAAAATAAATTAAATTCGAAAATAGAAAATAAATTTGGTGATATTGAAAAAGAATTAAAAGATTTAGAAACTGAATTAAAAGCTCAAAAAAGAAAGAAAGGAAAATATGGTGATTTTTCTCAAAAAGAAGAAATGAAAAAATTAATGGATGAAAAATTTAATTTTTTAAGAAATAAATACAATGGAATGGAAATAGATGAACAAAAAATAGAAGATAATAGAACTAATATGGAAAAATTAGATGATCTTTTAAAACAAAAAGAAAAAAACGAAAATCCAGAAAGAGAATTATATGAGGAAGAAAAGGAAAAAATGGAAGAATGGAAAAAAAAAGTTGAAGAACAAGATAAAGATTTAGAAGATGTAGGAAGAGCAGTTAAACAATTAAAAAATGAAGTTCATTTAGCTAATGAAAATATTAGTAAAACTCATGATAAAATTAAAAAATTAACCAAACATACTGATAAAACAACTAAAAAAATGGAAAGTCAAAATAAAAAATTAAAAGATTTATTAAATAAAATTAGGAGTTCTGATAAAATTTGTGTTGATATTCTTTTATTTTTAATTTTATTAGGATTAGTTGGAGTTCTTTATAAAATTATTAAAGCTAAAGTTTAAATTAAGAAATAATTATAATATTTAATTTTTTAATTATATTTAAAAATAATAATATAAAGTTTATATTTAAAAAATATTTATTAATTCTTTTTCAATTAATGATATGAATTTCAGCGTCAATGATTTAAAGAATCATTTAAAAATTTTGTAAACATCATATGATTGAAAAGGAAATGTTTCACAGTTTATTTTTGATTTCTTTCAAAAAAATATTTTGTTTTATTAAAGATTTTTTGATTTACAGAGAAATTAATTTTATATAATCTTTTTATTTCTTTATGTTTTTTTAATTTATATGAAAATTAATTTTGCTCATTTAATAAGTAAATTTGAAATATTATAAATAAATCTTTTTGCCTAAAGTCTTAAAATTTTTTTAATTCAAATGAAATATTTTATTAAAAATGGAAAAATTTAAAAAATTATAAATTATGATTTGTATAAATTAAACTATTCATCCCCGAAATTACAATTATTTATTAATTATATTCTTTATTGTTTTTTATTTCAAAGAAAACTAAAATTTAAAAAATTTATTTTCCGGATAAAAAAAGATAATTAATTTTTCTTTATTAAATAAAATAATTATCTTTTAAATCCTTCAAATAATAATAAAAAAATACTATTTAATCTAATTTAATTATTAATTATATAAAATTATAAAATGGGAATTCAACAGACGAAATCCTTACTGAAAGCATATTATTCATCAAATGGATTATCAAAAGATCCGAATGATTTTTTACAAAAAGGTTTTAATCCTGAATGTCTACAATTAATAGAATTCATAGATAAATTTTGGAACGAAAAATGTGTGGAACACTTAGATAAAATGAATGTTTTAGATCCAAAAAAATCTGGAATTAATCAAAGAGAAAAAGATAAATTTAATATAAAAGAAAAAATAATTTATAATGAAATACCTATTGAAAAGCAAAATATGAATGATGCATTTAATATAAATTCTTTAAGTGAATTTAGGGAACCTTTTATTCCAGAAGATACATTATCTTTTTCTCAATCACAAATGAAAAAAATGAATATTTTATTAATTGCTTATGTTAGAAAAATCTTATTAACTTGCAATGAGAATTCTACTATTGAATGCATTACTAAATATTTTAACAGTGCAATTCAAGATAAAACTAAAATAAATCTAAACTCAATTGGAATTAATCTTTTTATTAAATTATTTTCAGATATATCAAAGGGAGATTTTAAAATCAAAGAAAAAAATTTAGATTTTTTATTAGAAAATTCTAAATTTATAAGACCTTTAGCTTTTTGGGGTGAATCCAAAGAACATTTTATGTTAGATAAATCCTTAGATTCAATAATTGAATATTTAAAAGAAATCATTGAAGATGAAAAAGAAACAGAATTGAATAAAATGAAATCATTAAAAATTATATTTAATTTAGCTCTTGCAAAAGGATCTTTAAAAAATTTATTAGATGTCATTGAATCATATAATAAATTACCAAATCCAAAAATTGATTTTAATTATGAAATCAATTTATTTAAAAATGAATTTATAAAATTTTCTTTATCTTCTCCAGATAAATCAAATCAAAAATTAATAAGTGAAGTATGGAATTACACAATATATACAGAAAAGGAAAAAAAACCTAATCCAAATTTAAAAGAACAAAACCAAACATTTTATTCATCAACATGTGATGGAAGTTATTTATATTTATTTATTTCAAAAGGTTATTTATTGAAAATAGGAACAGGATATAATAATACAATGATGGGAAAAGTATATTTATCAAAAGAAGATTATAGAGCAGGAGAAAAAGGAACAATTGCAATAGTAGATAATATATTATATTATAGAAGTAATCAATTAGATCCAAATCCAGTTATAAGTATAAATCCAGATAATTTAGAAGAAATTGAAAATAAATTTGATGTTGATTATAGAGAAATTAATCATATATTTATAGAAGAAAAAAAAAGTGAATTTGAATTTCCTCATTCTTCATATGAAGAAATGATGGATATTATTGAAAGAAAAAAAAATATGGGTTTAGATGACAGAAGTAATGTTAGACCAAGTGCTGCTTCTCCTATGTTAACAGATGGAAGATATATTTATATTATTTCTAAATGGTTTGATAATATTAATAATGAAGAAGATAGAAAAGAAGATGATGAAGAAAATGAAAATGAAATTGATAATAATAAAAAAGAAAAAGAAAATAAAGCTATATTTGGTGTTAATATTTATGATCCTTTAAATAATATGTGTCATGTAAGAAGTGTACAATTAAATATGATAAAAGCTGATAATTTTGATGAAAATGAAGAAAAAAAAATTGAAAATCTAAAGGGATTATTTAATAATAATAACAATAATAATGATAATAATGGTGGTTTATTTGGAAATAGTGGTATCATAAATCCATTTTATAGTAGAAGAAATAATAATAATAATCATAATCAAAGAAATAGAAATTTAAATAATATAAATAATAATAATTCTGGAAATGAAAGTAAAAAAGAATTAAACGGAGAATTTCTTCAAGGACAAAATGAATTTTATACTAATGGAAATATTTTAATGATAAATAAATTTAAATTTTCATTAATAACTGGACAACTTTTAGGAGAATTTGAAGTTTCTGGAAATGTAATAAATAGAACATTTTGTTATGATTTTAAAAATAATTTAATTTGGTGTATTAAAAATGAAAGTGAAAATAAACCTTTACAAATAGAATCATATTTTAATCAAAGTGCAAAACCAATTGTTGAATATCCCAAAAATCATCCTAAATATGCTTCTTGTTCAGTTGAAAAAATTATTGAATCTTGTGAAAATAATATTAAAATGTTAAATCTAACTGAAGAAGTTAATGTTAAAAAATATGATAAACAATTAACTTTAACAATTTTAGGATTAGAAGATGAAAATTCTGCAAAATATAAAGAAATAAATATAATAAATAATAATGAAAATATAAATGATAATGATAAATATAAAATGAACATTCAATGTTTAATTCTTAATACAATTGCAAAATTAAGTGAATTTTACGGTCAAGTTCCAGATTTGAGAATTGCTACTAATGATATTGAAAGAGGAAAAATTTTATCTGAAGTTATGAGAAGACCTTTTTGTGTTAAATTAGAACCAATTGTTTTTGAAAAAATAATTAAATTTTTAAAATTATATAGTGATGATTTTTTAAAAGGAAAATTTACTGATACTGAAGCTTATTGTCTTTTAGCAATTGTTAAAATTATTAGAACTAATTTAAAATGTTTATCAATTTCTAATTTAGGTGTTGATTATTTTATTGAAAGAAATAATAAAAATAAAAGTAATCCATTTTTAGAAATGAAAACTTTCATTTTTAAAATATTAGAAATGTATCATAATAAAAAGAATTTTACTGATGATAAAGATAAAGATTTAATAAAAGCTCTTTATGAAGAATGTAAAATAATTTTAATGGTTAGTGTTAATACATTATATCAAAATTATGATGAAATAATTCAAGTTTTAAAAGAAAATATTAATAATTATGAAAATAATCCATATTCAAAAGATATTGCAAAATGTATTTTAATTTGGTTATCAAATGAAGATAATATACATAATGTATTTTTAAAAACAGATAAATTATGTATTGATACTCTTTTTGAAATATTAAAAATAGTTTCTAATTGGGAAGTTGTTTCAATTAAAAAATTCTTACAAAAAAATGTTAAAAACATTGATATTAAAAATGTAATATTTCATAATTCAGATGATGAATTAGTTGCTTTTAGTTTTATATCATCACTTCAAATGGAATTATTTAAAAATCTAAGTCAAAAATTATTAAATGATCAATATGATGATATTAAAAATGAAATATTAGTAACAGATTTTACAAATATAATATTTAATGATGTTTTAGAAATATTTAAAAATATACAATCTTTTATTGAAAAATATATAAAATTAATTAAAAAAGATTATGATAATAAATATTATGATGAAAATGATGATGATATGATTGATACATGTGATATTATAACTACATCAAAAAAAGAAGAACCAGTTAAAAAAGTAATTCCAAAATATGATGATTATAAAAAACAATGTATGAACAATTTATATCAAATATTTTTAGACCAATTAATAAATATAAATTTACTATCAATAAAAACATTCCAATTTCATATAAATGCATTATCAATTTTAGTATCAGATTATTTATTAAGTGCATGTCTATTAGATTCATTTACAAATTTAATAAATCAAATGAATTTAATATATTCAACAATAACAAAAAATATGAAAATAAAAAAAGAATCAAAAATAGAAAAAAACTCAGAATACAAAGAATTAATCTTCGAAACAAATCATCCATATAATGAAATGGCACCAGTAAATTTCATATTAGACATTCCAGAAGAAGAAGGACCATTATATTTAGAATTTGATCCTCAATGTGCATTTGCAGAACAATATATTCATTCAGTTGGATTATATTTTTATTCAGATTCAAAAATGACAAAATATTATTCTCAAAAATTACAAAGATTTAATAAAGAATTTCCAAAAGAAACAATTGAATTAAAAACTCATCCAGTTTATGCTTCTTTTAAAAATCATTATGCTAATAATTCAGGTGCTTATGGTATAAAAATGAAATTACATAATGGAAAAGAACCAAATAAAAAAAAGAAAAAAAGTGATGAATTTTTTAATTTAATTCGTGCTTTTTGTTGGGTTGGTTGTAAATGTGCTTCTATTGTAATTAAAGGTAATTTTATGAAAATTGTTGTTGGAAGTGAAGAACAAGATAAAAAATATAAAAATGTATTAAATTCAAAATTATTTTCAGGAGGAATTGAATATGAAGAAATTAAAAAAGATAATGATCCATTATTAAATAATATAATAACAATATTTGATAAATATATTAAATCTGATAAAAAAATACAAAATGAAAAATATAAAGAAGAAATTCAATTATTTAAAGATAAAAATTGTGAAAAAGTTTTAAAATTTTTCCAAAAGAAATTAGCAGAAAAAAATCCAGCTGCAAATGTAGGAGGAAAAGATGCATTTAAAGTAGTTTCTGCTGTATTTTTATGTTTAATTCATCATAGTTGTGAAATTGATAGTTTTATTGAAATATGTAAAAAAGATTATCAAGATGAAAATGAAATACAAAATTTACCAATTTTTAATTCTTTATATAAAAAATATGTTATTGCTGGACAAATGAGAAGTTGGTTAATTGAAAAGAAAAAAAATGTTGCTGAAGCAATTGAAAAACAAAAACCAAATCAAGAAAATTCTTCTTATAATAATGAAAATGATAATGAACAAAATGCTTTAAATATTATGAAAAAAATTGTTAATCAAACTATTAATAAAGCTAAATTTTTAATGAAAATTAATCCTACTCCATTTTTAAAAGGTGAAAATAATATTAAATCATTACAAAATTCTATTATTCCACTTTTACAAGAAAATTTATCAAATAAGAAATTATATAAACATATTAAATTATCAACAATTAGAGCAATTGGAAGATATATTGGATTAAATACTATTAAAAATATATTTATTGATATTAATAATGGTGATTTATTACAAGATTTATTATCTTGGTTTTGTTCTTCTTTGAGAAATTATAATGAATATGATTTTAATAATTTTTCACATTATTTAGATAATGTACCTGGATGTGGTAATTTATATGAAAATAAAATTCAAGAAAGTTTTCAAAATTTTATTTCTATTTTAATTAGTAAATATATACAAAATAAAAATGAAAAGGAATTAGAATCTTTTCTTGATAGTTTAATTTGGAGATATGGTGCAAATGATCATGAATTTTTAGTTGAAAAAGGTTTATTTAATATTATTTGGGGATTAGAAAATGAAACTATAAAATCTGCTTGGGGAAAAAATATTAGAATGATAACAAAATCTGAAAATAATGAAAAAAATATAAGTAAAAAAGATAAAATTCAAATTAAAAGAGAATTACCAAATGATATTTTAGAAATATTTGAAATATTAAGTTCAATATGTTTAAATAGAGTAATAAATGATAATGAAAATAATTCTCAATTAACACAATCACTTTCTTTAGAAAGAAAAATGAGTCAAATAAATAATAATTCAACAAAATCTTTAATTCAAAATATTTTAAATATAATATTTGGAGAAATTTCACATGCAACTGAAAATTATTATAATTATAGAGGAATTTCATATTCTTTATATACTCAATATTTAAATTTATTAGAAGAAGGAGAAAATAAAAAATCAAAAGAACAAAAGAAAAAAGAATTAGAATTACAAGAATTAGATCAAGCAGCAAGACAAATAAGAACAAGAAGATATTCTGGAAGTCTTTCTGGAAGTGAGGGTAGTTCTTATGATGATGAAGATAGTATGAATGAAGATTATATTACAATTGATAATGAATATGATGAAAGTAATATTATTACTAGTAGTGTTAATCTTTTTGGAAATGGTAAAAAGAAAGAAAAAAAAGAAAAAGATAAAGATAAAAAACCAAATGAAGATAAACCTTATTATTTTTATGAAAATGATTTAATTAATATTTATGATGATTTATATAAACAAAATATTGGTTTAGGATTATTAAATGTTTTCGGAAAAAAAAATGGAATTAATGGAGAAGAATTAAAAAATATGGTAAATTCTCAATGGAATATTATTTATAATCCTGAATTTTTAAATAGATTATTAAGAATTTTATATAAAGCTTCTATTCAAAAATGTGATATAATTCAACAATCAATTATTTCATCAGAAAGTATTTATATATTAATAAAATTAATGAAATATTGTTCAACAGAAAATAAATTTTTAATAGTAAAAACATTAATGTCTTTAAGTTTAAATTCAGATGAAATAACATTAAATGATGTTGTTGAAACATATAAAAGTGAATATGCATGTAAATATAAAAATTATATAGAATTATTAATTGGTTTGGCAATTGAAATAAGAAAAAAATCTTGGGAATATAATAATTATAATTCATCAGGAAATTATATAATTTCAAATATATTAATTGATATTATCAGACAATTAGCTTATATAAATAAATTCAAAAAAGAAATAAATGAAGTAATAAATTCAAAATTAATAAATGAAAAAACAAAAGAAATTGAATATTTAAAAGAAGAAATAATATTAGGAGTTATAGGAGGAGATTATTATGGTCAAGCAAATGGTGCAAAAGTAAGAGTACCAAATGAGATTCATTCATCTAATATTGATTTTAACTTTTTAAAAAAAGATTATAGAGAACAAAAATTAACTGGAACAATTATTGGTTTTTCTTCAACATTTAATGATTATTTTGGTATTGTACAAAATAAACCTTTAATTGTACCATCAACTGGAAGAAATAGAAATAATTTTAATAATCAAAGTTCAAATGAAAAAAAAAGAGATCTTAAATTTGAAACTATTTCAGTTACTCCAAATAATTTACTTGAAAATCAAGTTGGTGTTTTAATGGATGGTTCTTTATTAAATACTAAAGATTCTTTTAATATTAATGAATTAACTCCTAAAATTTATGAACAATATGCTGTTATGCCTTATCAACAAATTATTGATTTTGATAAATTTGATATAAGTGATGAGAAATTAAATGAATTAATTTCATTTTTAATTGAAAATAAAGATTTGAATTCTAAAAATATTAATTTGAAAACTAATATTAATAGATTTTTATCAAATTATTTACTTAGTAAAAAGGGTTTTGAATCTTTATATAAAAATGATAAATTAAAAGAAGTTATTAATTACTTTACTAATTTAGGTGTTGAAACTATTAATAATAAAAATTGTTATTTGAATTTAGAATTTAATGAAGAAAAAAGATATAGAATTGAAAATTATTGTAATGAGAATCAAGAAAGTTTAAATGAAATTCCTAATTTAAATATTTCATTTAGAACTTCTAATAATTACTTAGTTAGAATTTATAAAAATGGAGAACAAATATTAAATTTATGTAATACAATATTAAATTGTGTAAATAAACAAATTTTATTATTAAATTCAAATTATTATTCATTTTCAATTTATAATGATGAAAAAGATAATTTATTTAAAATTTTAGAAAATTCAATTATCTTTGTTAAAAATAATAATTTATTAAATAATTTACTTGAAAATATAAAATCAAATTATCCAAAAGATGTATTTATAATAATAACAGATTTAAAAATAAGAGATATTCCACAAAATGAATTGATTTGTTTAATACAAATTCCAAGTGAAGATTATGATGAAATAACAGAAATTGCATATGAATTTGAAAATGTTAAAGATGATAATTTCAAAAATCAAACATTAAAAAATATGGATATGATAAAGAGAACAAATGTAAATGATTCAATTGAAATGATAAATGAATTAGTAAATGATTTTGGATTTGAAAGAGAAATTGTAATAAAAGAATTAAAGAAATGTAAAGATAAAACAGATATAAATGATATAATTGGAAATTTATTAGAAGCATCTAAAATAACATTAAATAATGAAATAGAAGAGAAAAAAAAAGATGAAAATGAAATTAAAGAAGAAGAAAATATTAATAATAGAGAAAATGAAATTAAAAATGAAATTAATAATGATGATTATATATATGAAAAAGAAGAAAAAAATCAATGTTTTGGAACAGATAATTCAAATGAAAAACCAATTGTTCCAGATTATTTTGATGAATTATTTATTAATTTAAATGAAAATAAAAATTTATTATTTCAATACTTTAAAAATATTAGTTCAAAAATTCAAATTTTCTATTCTAGAAGAATTATAATAACAATAATTGAACAATGTTTAAATCATCCTGATTTATTTAATGCAGAAAAAGTTTTTGAAGGAATTGATAATATGAAAATTTATAATATTTTTAAATTATTAATTCATGAAGGATTATTTGTTAATTCAAGTGGTTTGGGAGTTGAAATGTTATTAAGAATAAAATCAATATTATTTGATTTAAGAAAATCAGGAAATAAAAAATTTGAAGAAATTGTTAATACTCTTAATGAAAAAAGTTTAAATGAAATTCATGAAGTTTTAAATGAACAATCTGAAGTTTATAATTATATTACAAAAGATGAAAAATTAATTATAATAAAACCTTTTATTTTCTTTGATATATGGAATTTATTAATTAATAGTGATTTTGATGATAAGAAAAATCATTTAAATTATTATGAATTATTTAATAGTCTTTCTGGTTTAATTCCAAAAATATTAGAAAATAAACAAATAAGATGGTTTATTTTAGAACTTTTAATTCAATATTCATATAAAATATTAAATGTATTATTAACAAATCCAAAAATTGTAATTGATGAATTACAAAATGAAAAATTAACAAAATTCTCTTTTATTCCAAATATCAAAAAATTATCTAATTTCTTAAAAAAATCAATGTCAGTAGAAGGACAAAAAAATTATTCAAAAAGAACTCAATTAATAACAGAACTTTTATTATTAATAAGTGAAATAGATAAAAAAATAAGTGAAAAATCATTAGAGAATATAATAGGAAATGAAGATAATGAAAAAATAGGAAAATTCCAAAAAATTCCAGAAAATACAGTAAAATACAATGAATTATTTTCTCCAAATGCAGCATCAGAATTAGAAAATTTCATATATGAATTATTATCAACATCATCAATAATGAAACATTTCTTTGATATGAATTATATAAAATATTTAGGTTGGATTGAAATGAATCCAGATATAATATCATTTGCAAAATTATCTTTTGAATCAGCACATTTATATTCAAAAGCACCTCATACATTTTTAATTCATTATCCAAATACTTCAGCATTAGAAATTAATATGAAAGTTGATACTTATTTAGATCAAGGTGATTCTATTACATTTTCAACTGATAAAAATTGTAAAAATCCATTAAAATGTTTTGTAAATGATGATGAACCAGATTTTAAAGTAAATTCAAGTCACATTTATGTAAATTTCCCATCAAATTATTTAACAAGTCTATATGCATTTGGTGTAAATGCATATAATCGTTTTGGAAAAACATCAAGTTCTGATATATTAACACCAAAAAGTATATCAAGATTATCAAATATATTAATAAAAGATATAGCAATAGGTGATACTTATACATTAATATTAACTGAAGATGGAGAAATACTTTCAGCTGGTAATGGAATTGCTGCAGGATTAAAACAAACATCAGATAAATTTACTTTAGAAAATAAATATAATAAAAGTGATAAATTACTTGGAGAAAAATTTTCAAAAATTTGTGTTTATAATGGTAGTTCAATAGTAATGACAAAAGATACTTCATTCTTTAGTGTAGGTATAAATAATAATGGTCAACTTGGTCAAGCTTATACAAGTCCAGTTAATGAAATTTCAAGTATGAATTTTACAAAACAAATAATTCAAATTACAATGAGTGAAACTCATACTTTATTAGTAACTTCAGAAGGTAAAATTTGGCATATTGGAAATAATGATTATAATCAAAATGGTGAGCCTGCATCAGGAAGGAATAATTCACCAAAAGAAATCCAATTAAATAAAAATGACTTTGTTGAAATGGTCGCAGTTGGTGAATTTTTCTCTGTTTTTATTATTAGAGATTTATCAACAGGAAAAAAAAATTTATATACTGCAGGTTGGTCAAAAAATGGAAGAACAGGATGTAAAGAACAAGATATTCAACAATTAAAAAAATTAACTTGTCCTCAAATTGAAGGTAAAGAATTTAGATTTGTAGCTGCTTCAAAATTAAGTGCTGCTGCAATTAGTACTGAAGGACAACTTTTTACTTGGGGTGGTAATTCTAAAGGACAATTAGGTCATGGTCATTTTAGTGATGTTAATGAACCTACTTTAGTTCAATTTTTCGATGATAAATGGGAAGTTCTTGAAATTTCTATGGAAATTGAATTTTCTATTGTTTTAGCTAAAAATAAAGAAAATGGAAAAAATGAAATTTTCGTTATGGGTGATAATATAGGAGGAAAATTAGGTATTTCACTTTCTAATATTAAAACTGAGAAAAAAGATACTGTTTCAAAACCTGTTATGAATACTTTCTTTAATGATAAGGAACCTATTAAAATTTTTACTGGACCAAGAGGAACTATTGTTATGTGTAAAGTTAAACCTTTTGAATTAATTAGAGATCATCATAATCAAAAGTGTTGTAAATGTGAAAAAGATATTGTTGGAAATTTAATTTATGATTGGGAAAATAATTTTAAATATTGTCAAAAATGTGCTGATGAGAATAATTTAGATAATAATGTGTTGGTTATTAAATCACCTATGCATGATTATAATACAATTAAAACTGTTTTTGATAAATCTGGAAAAATTGAATTTGAAGATAATAGTGAAGGTAAAATTATTTGTAATAGTTGTAATGAAGAAATTATTCCTGTTGTTGATAATAAAAAAAATCATTATTATTTATATGAAGAAAATAATAAAGAAAGGAAATTTTTATGTGAATATTGTGTATCACATTTCACTTCTGTTTTAACAAATTCAAAAATCTTTTATAAATCAAATGACTTTACTAAACTTTTCCCTATATCACATTTATCAAATTTAAATGAAACTAATTATTATAGTACTTCAATAGGTTATGGATATAAATTTACAATAACTCCAATTTTCAATGATATAGGATGTGAGAAAGTAATATCAAAATTTTCAAAAAGTTTCAAATCATTTTCAGATGAATTAAAATCAGTAAATCGTTTTGAAGTATATGAACAATTTGTAGACTACTTAAATGAAATGGCTCAAAAAGCAGATAAATCAATATTTAATTATTCAATAAAAGATTTAATATTTAAAAAAGAAAGTTTATCAATAAGAAACGAATTATCTTCTTTACCAAATGAAGTCCTTAGAAAAATGTTTCTTTTATTAAAAGTATTAAATGAAAAAGTAAAAGGACTTCTTCCATATATAGACTTTAGTAAATCTCTTCAAAATACTCAAAGATTATCAACAATATTTAGTAGAATAACTCCATTAATTTTCTGGGACACTAAAAATGAATCAATAAAATATTATTTAGAAAATACATCATATATTTCAAGTCCAGGAGAATTAAAAATAAATAGAATGAAAGTTCGTAAATTTATAGAAAAAGGTAAACCAGATTTATTAGGAGAAAATACAATTTTTGGTGGAATATTTCAACATCTTCGTAACTTTAATTTCAAAATTTTTAGAAAAAAAAAGGAATCAGGAAATAATAATAATTCAAAATTATTTACAGTTACTTTCGTAGGTGAAGCTTCAATTGATGCAGGTGGACCTTATCGTGAATGTTTATCTCAAGCATTTTCTGAACTTCAAAGTAGTGCACTTTCACTTTTTATTCCATCACCAAATCAAAAAAATGAAAGTGGTTCATTTAGAGAAAAATGGGTAGTTAATCCAGGAGCAAAATCAATAACAGAACTTGAAATGTATCGTGTATTTGGTGGTTTAATTGGATATGCTATTAGAACTGGTGAATTTATTAATATGGATCTACCTTCAATTTTCTGGAAGAGTTTATTAGAAGTTCCAAAAGATAGAAAAGATTTAGAAATGATTGATAAATATGCTATTCAATTTTTAGATGATATAAATAGAATAAATGATCCTGATCAATTTACTTTATATTCTGATTATAAATTTACAACAATATTATCAAATGGTAATGAAGTTCCAATAATTGAAAATGGTAGAAATATAGATTTAACATTAGAAAATAAGAAAAATTATATTGAATTAGTAGAACAAACAAGATTAAATGAAGGTCAAATTCAAATAGATTCAATTAGAAATGGATTAGAACAAGTAATTCCAGTTGGAATATTAAAATTAATATCATGGAATGAACTTGAAATGTTAGTATGTGGAAAACCAATATTAGATATAGAATTATTAAAAGAAAATACATTATATAGAGGATGTAATGAAACTGATGAAATTGTACAATATTTCTGGAAATGTTTAGAAGAATTTACAGCTGAAGAAAGAGCAATGTATTTAAGATTTGTTTGGGGAAGAAGTAGACTTCCTTTAACTAGTAAAGATTTTCCTATGAAACATAGAGTTGAAATGCTTCATCATGCTAATCCTGATGTTGCTTTACCACAAAGTCATACTTGCTTCTTTAGTTTGGAAATTCCTAAATATTCTAGTTATGAAATATTACATGATAAGTTAAAGTATGCTATTACTCATTGTCAAGCTATTGATACTGATGGAAATGCTAGAGAAATTTGGGAAGATGAAGATTAAATTTTTAAGTTTTAATTTTTAAATATTTTTTGATAAATTATTAAAATAAAGAATTGTTATTAAATTTTATATTTTTTTTTGCTTTTTTTTTTTACTTTTTTTTTTTTTTTTTTTTTTTTTTTTTTTTTTTTTTTTTTTTTTTTTTTTTTTTTTTTTTTTTTTATATTTTTTTATAGTAAAAAGAAATAACATTGTTTATTTTAATTTTATGCATCCATTTGATTTTTTGAGTTAATATAAAAGTGATTCTTTCAAAAAAAGTATCTTTTAAAAGGTTAGAAGTTTAATATATCATTTATTGAATATAATTTTTACAATCACAATTGTAAAAAAATATTATATAATAACACTAATTTTATGTTTATAAATTATCACACATTTTCAAAATTTATTTATTTTATGATTTCATTAAAACGAAAGAGAAGTGGATCAATAAATTTACAATTATTAGATAATTTAAATATATCAGATGAATCAAGACATCCAAAGAAAAAGAAATCAGAAGACTCAGATTATTTATCAAAAGCTTCAACAGAAGTTTCTAATAGTGAAAATAATAATAAAGTAAATAAATCAAATGAATCAAATGATTCAAATTCTAATAAAAAGGATAAAAAAGTAAATAATGAAAAAAATTTACATTTCACCTATCATAATCAAGATTATGGTAATTGGAATACAAATTTAGAAAATTATTTACAAAGACCAATTTGTTGTCCTGATTTTTATAAAAATAATTTTGATTTAAATAAACAATTTTTACCAACTCATTTAAATCATATTATTTTGAAAAAGAAGGAAAATAACAATATAATAGTTATATCAACAACTAAAAGAGTATATCAAAAAAATGTAAAATTTCTTTACTATTCAGTTTGTAAAAAGAAATAATATAAACTTTTATGTTATTATAAATTTGATATGTATATATAGGGAGTTACGAAACAATAGTTTTTTTTCTTTGATTCTTTTTTGTTTTAAATATAAGAATTGTCGGTTAAAAAACTTTGAATTTCATTTGTATATAAATTACTATTTGATAAAAAAATAAAGTAAAAAAAAATAAAAATAAATATATTTTACATTATTACAATTATACTAATTAACATACCTAAAATATTATATTTTAAAAATTTAATATTTAAATATTTTTTATAAACTTCCTCTACTTTTGAATCACAAAAATCTTGACATAATTGTAAATTTTTAATATAACAAGTAGAATTAGCTTTAAAATTATATAATACAACATGAAAATCATTAATATTTATTTTATTATGATAAAAATTAGTTTTAGTTTTTACATTAAATTTATCTTTTTTACCTTCAATATTTGCAACATTCCAAACATATGAATCATTAAATAATAAAACGCCTTTTTCATTTTTCCAATCTAAAATAATATCAATTTTAAAATATTCCTTATTCATTAAATAATTATTCTTTATTAAAGGAAGATATACAGGAAGTACATTAAAATTCATTTTATTTGGTAATCTAATTCTAAAAAATATAACATCTGAATTATCTTTTGTTTTAAAATTATTTTCAATTATATCATTTTTTGAAGAAGTAGTTAATCTTATATCACATCCTTCATAATACGAAAAATCAACAAACCCACCATAATAATTTTTAAAATTTGGAATAGAATATAAAAAAGATAAATGCTTTGGTTTATTATTAAAGGTTTCATTAAAAGAAACAATAAAACCATCATTAGGGATATTTAAATGAGATTTATTTTTTATTAAAATAAATACATCATTTATTTTATTATATTCTAATTTTTCATAATTAGTTTCATTTATAATTTCATAAGAAAAACAATGAATTAAAGATAAGAAACAATAATTTATAAATAAATTAAATTTAATAGACATATTTTAATTAATATACAATAGTTAGAAATTAAATAGACACGTATTTAAAAAAGATAATTAAAAATTAATATTTAAAAAATATAAATGGATGCAAAACAACTTTACTTTAGTCAACCACCATTAACAAGATATTATCTTACAATAATTTTCTTATTAGCATTTAATTTAACATATATGCCACAATTTCTAATAGTACAACATTTCATTTTAGATTATAACAAAATATTTCATAAATTACAAATATGGAGATTATTTACAAATTTACTTATAATTGGTCCTTTCTCAACTGGATTTTTATTTTTTTGTTTTTTCTTTTATTCAAATGTTAGAAGTCTTGAAATTCAAGCAATAAAATTAAGAAGATATGCAGAATTTATTATGATGCTTTTTTATATTACTTTATCTTTAAATTTGATTAATATTATTACAACTTATTATTTTGGATTTCGTAGTAATTTTACTTTAGCTCATCAATTACTTTATGCTTTAGTTTATATTGATTCTAAAAGAGAACCTCAAAAAAATGTAATGATATATTTTATTACTATTAAAAATTGTTATGTTCCATATGCATTTTTATTATTTAGTTTAATTACTGGAGGAAGTATTATTGAAAATATAATTGGAATTGTTGCTGGTCATATTTATTTCTTTTTTAAAGAAATTGCACCAATTCATAATGGAATTGATCTTTTAAAAACTCCTAAATTTTTAGTTGATTTATCAGAAAAATATATTACTGATCCTGAAGATAATGTTAATAATAATATGAATCAACAAAGAGGAAATAATTATTATTCTGGATATGGATTTAGTGGAGTTATTAATAGAGGAAATAGAAATAATAATAATAATAATAATACTGGATTTAGGGCTTTTCAAGGTCATGGAACACAATTAGGATAAATATATGTTTAAGAGATATTAAAATGATATATATTATTTTTTATTTTATTTTTAATTATTAAATTTAAAATGTTTTTTCTATAAAATTTTTAATAAATAAAATAATAAATTTTTTTAATTAAATTAAAAAATGAATTCTGAGAATTTTAGAAATGAAGATTCAAAAGAATTAATAACTATATATCGTTCATTATATATATTAAAGAAAAAATTTGAAAAATATAAAAATGAAATAAGCAAAATTTATACTAAATTTTTTGTAAAAGATAAAAATAATTATAATAATATTCGTTGTAAAATAATAAAAATTTCTTCATTTAAACCACTTTTAGAAGAAATATGTCATTTAGTTAATATGTCAATAGTAAAAATATCATCATCAAATGAATTATTTATTTCAGATTTAGTAGTTCAAAAAATTCAAAATGAAAAATTAAATGATTCAATTGAACAAATTAATAATTATATAACTGATAAACTAAAATATTATAATAACATTTTTTACACTAAAAAAATTAAACCTGCAATAGATATAAATATAATAGATAATATTGCAGATGATTTTACTGATTATTATCCAATTTCAGAATATAATAAAAAAGGAAATTTAATATATTATCATGATCAAATGAAAGAATTAAATAAAAAATATTCTTCTGTGTTTAAATCAAAAGAAATTGATTTAGATAAAGAAAATGAATTAAATCAAAAAGAAAAAGATATTTTATACATTGAAACACTTCCTGTAATTATTGCAGATTTTATTCAAGAAAATCCACAATATATAATTAGTAATACTGAATTTCAAGATAATGAATTAAACAATGAAATAAAGAGTTTATTTGATAGTAATTTATTAAAAAAAATTGAAAAAGAAAATAAAAATTTAAAAGAACAAATTAATATTCCAACATTTAAAACAGAAATGAAATTACAAGAATTATATAAAGAACAATTAGCAATTGAAAACAATCTTAAATTATATTCAAATTTATTAAATGAAAAAAAAAAGTCTGGACATGATGTAAAATATATTGAAGAATTTTTATCAAAATTAAATAAAGAAAAAGATAAATTAGATAAAAAAGTAAAAAAAGAAGAAGAAAAATCTCAAAAATTAAATTCAAAAAGATCTAATTATCCAATAAGTAATAATTCAACAGATTCAAATATAACAAAATCAAATATATTAATAAGAAATAAATCACAATTAAATAAATTAACCCAAGAACAAAAATTAATAAATTCATTAAAAGAAATATTTGATTTTTATGCTAATCAACATAATCCAATGGCATCAGCACCAACTTTTGATGAAATTGCTTTTAGAAAAATAAATTTAGATTTAGCAGAATTTTCAAGATTTTGTGTTGAATTTGAAATACCAATTTCAAAAGCAAAAATGGCAGAATTATTTAAAAAAAATACTTCTAATAGAAGAGATATGTCATTTAATGAATTTAGACATTCTTTAGAAAAAATTGGTCAAGCTATGAATGATAGTAAAAAAGATAATTTAGAAAAAAAAATAAAATTATATAAGGATTTATTAGAAAAAATGAATCTTAATGATGATATTATTCAAGATTTTAAAAGAAAAAGTGTTTTTATCCATGAAATTAATTTAAATAATCCAAATAAAAATAATATTAGAAATTCTCATAGATTAAATACTAAAAATGCTTCTGCTATTTTAGATGATAAAAAAAAATTATATAATAATGAATTAAAAGAATTTGAAAATGAATTATATAGATTAAAAAATTTAAGTTTTAAAGAAGTTTTTGAAGAATTTATTAAATTTGTTGGAGTTAATGATCCTAAAATTTATAGACAAAAAATGAAAGGTTTTATTATTCCTTTTCATGATATGACTGAAAGAGTTCTTCAATTTAATGGTAATTATAAATTAAAAAAAATATCTAGAAATGATGTTATTGAAAAAATGAAAAGAGATTTACAAAATAAAAATAAAGATAATTCTAGTATTAAATATAATCAATATTATTTAAAAAAAATAAGAGAACAAAAAGAAAAAGAAGAAATGAAAAATAAATTATATGAAAAGAGAATGAAAGAATTTATGGAAAATAAAAAAAGAAAAATTGCATTTTTAAAGGAAGAAGATAGAAAAGAAAAAGAAA
>JAEEGK010003443.1_pt1 | contig 39342 bp, 56 predicted proteins | sample 8958771 | NCBI WGS metagenome assembly JAEEGK01 (sample SAMN16246547, study PRJNA631951) | gut metagenome | biome: gut microbiome; feature: rumen; material: SC-attached | host: Bos | place: Iran: Karaj | collected 2018-10
CATTCCAGCCCTTCTCAAACTGTCTTAATCCTTGTTTTAATGGAATATGGTCTCGGACGTCTATCGAGAGCGCAGAGCGCGAGGCAAACAGGGTCTTAATCCTTGTTTTAATGGAATATGGTCTCGGAGTGGGTTGATTGTCCCAGTCATCCGCGAACAGCGAATCATCACGTCTTAATCCTTGTTTTAATGGAATATGGTCTCGGACTTGCTGCGAAGACTGACGTAGTTAAGGCTGTTGTTGATGTCTTAATCCTTGTTTTAATGGAATATGGTCTCGGACACGGAGGAACTTTTGCCGATGAGGCTACGCTCAAGCGTCTTAATCCTTGTTTTAATGGAATATGGTCTCGGACTACCGATGACCGTCCATACGGTCAGCGCGGTATGGAGTCTTAATCCTTGTTTTAATGGAATATGGTCTCGGACACCCCACAAGAGGGGGGCAACCAGTTCCCCGTCTTTGTCTTAATCCTTGTTTTAATGGAATATGGTCTCGGACTTTCATCGAGGAAAAAGACACGCCTCGACATTTCGTCGTCTTAATCCTTGTTTTAATGGAATATGGTCTCGGACACGACTACGATGCCCTGCATGTAGCCGTGGGTTGTACTGTCTTAATCCTTGTTTTAATGGAATATGGTCTCGGACAAGCAATGCCTGATGCAATGCCTCAAACAGAGTTGTCTTAATCCTTGTTTTAATGGAATATGGTCTCGGACGAAGGCTTAGATGCCTTTCAGACAACTGCTGGCGGTCTTAATCCTTGTTTTAATGGAATATGGTCTCGGACGGAATAACAACGGCGAGCCAGAGGCCAAAATAAATCCGTCTTAATCCTTGTTTTAATGGAATATGGTCTCGGACCTTCAAAAAGATTTGTTCGGTCCACACTAACGACTACGAGTCTTAATCCTTGTTTTAATGGAATATGGTCTCGGACCAAGAGGAACTTTGGATAGAAACCAAAAGACATATTTGGTCTTAATCCTTGTTTTAATGGAATATGGTCTCGGACATTTTGACTTCGATGAAGGCTGCCTCACTCGGGTGTCTTAATCCTTGTTTTAATGGAATATGGTCTCGGACTCCTGCAATCAATCCTAAGTGTACTGCTGGCGAAGTCTTAATCCTTGTTTTAATGGAATATGGTCTCGGACGGTAAGATTGAGACTGGTCGCCCTAAGAATGGAGTCTTAATCCTTGTTTTAATGGAATATGGTCTCGGACAACAAAGAAAAAAAATCTTTCGTCCTTACTGGATTAGTCTTAATCCTTGTTTTAATGGAATATGGTCTCGGACCGGCGAGCCAGAGGCCGGAAACAAACCCCAAGGGCATGTCTTAATCCTTGTTTTAATGGAATATGGTCTCGGACACATATTTTAAGTCTAAGAAGGGAACAGACTGTTTGTCTTAATCCTTGTTTTAATGGAATATGGTCTCGGACTGCTCCAATTATTGCATTGAAACTCAAGGCATTAGCTAGTCTTAATCCTTGTTTTAATGGAATATGGTCTCGGACTTCAACCCGTTTATGGTTCCAGTATCTTGAACGGAAGTCTTAATCCTTGTTTTAATGGAATATGGTCTCGGACAATGAGCCAAAACTTATTGCTGCAATAAAGAATTGTCTTAATCCTTGTTTTAATGGAATATGGTCTCGGACAGCCAAAACCATAAATGCTTGTTGTTCAGCCTGGCGACTGAGTTTCCGAGGCCGAAACGGGCAATTTTGAACCCGAAAGTGAAACCTAAGACGCTGCAAATATGAGCAAATTGTCTGTTTTTTGCAAGGATTCTTGCAGAAAAGTGGAAAATTTTAGGATTAATTAACGAGGTCTGTTTTTCAGTTAATAGCAGTTGCACGAGTTTCGTAACTGGAAATCTCTCAACACAACAGATGAAATATTGAATCTTATACGTAGAGCTAGTCAAAGCGAATCCAAGCGATTGACATCCGATGTTGATGAGCAAGACAAAAAAATCCCTGATCAAAACACCCGACAGAGGCGACTGCTCAGTCTGGCTGATAATATTAATCGTAAACCCACAGACATGATTTACCTCATAATTTATGATACAGAAAGCAATAAGGATTGAACACTCGTTGCCAAATCCTCATTTAATCTTTATCTGGCCATCAAAAAACAATCGGCCATATTCTTCTGATTTTAAGTTTGATCCCTCCAAATGCATCTGTCTTAAACACAATATTTCAATTTCTAAACATATTTTAACGGTAAATATTTGTAATTATTCTCTTTTTATCATATTTTTGCAGCGTGAAAATTTACTTTTTATTGTTGAGAAATGTAAATTTTCTATTTTCGAAATACATTATACGCTGAGCAATAATAAGTTGCAAAATAACGGGTACTAGACCCTTATCCATTAAAACAAGGATTAAGACTCAAGAACTGTTACCCAATATCCTTTAATACAAGCAGTCCGAGACCATATTCCATTAAAACAAGGATTAAGACTCTGAATGATAATAGTTTTGTAGCAGTATCAATGCGTCCGAGACCATATTCCATTAAAACAAGGATTAAGACTTGTAAAGCGGATTCCACGAGTAGAATGTGTAACGGTTCGAGACCATATTCCATTAAAACAAGGATTAAGACTTTTGATTAGTTGTTTGTTTATTACTCTTAATATACGGTGTCCGAAACCATATTCCATTAAAACAAGGATTAAGACAAACTTAGCTTCGCCTGTCTCCACTCAACTAAGTTTTGGGTCCGAGACCATATTCCATTAAAACAAGGATTAAGACGCTTCATCCCATACTTTGCCATCCTTTACAAAGATGGGTCCGAGACCATATTCCATTAAAACAAGGATTAAGACCCCTTATATTCGTCACCTTCTACAAACTCAACTTCGCTCCGAGACCATATTCCATTAGAACAAGGATTAAGACGCTTCAATCTCAGCTACATTATCTGCAAACTGAATAGTCCGAGACCATATTCCATTAGAACAAGGATTAGGGAAGACCCTCCCCAACCCTCCCTGCTTAGGGAGGGGGAAGGAAGTGGGACAACAGCATCCAATAAAACTAGGATTAAGAGAATCCCCCTCTAAGCCGATTTGGCAAAGAGGGGATTCTCTTGGTAAAAGGGTATATATCAATTAATAGATATTCATTGAAAATCGCAGCATATCTCCAACAAATGTTAGAGGATATCATTCTACAGAAGCATGTCCTCATATGAGGAAGATACCGATCTGTACACCCAGTGTATTCGACTTCGGATTCAGACGCTCCGCAATCGTCGCAGGTCGCAGGTCTCCCACCCTATCCTGAGTATCGAAAAAGCCATTATTTTGAAATGCTCATAGTCCAAAACTGTTGTATCAGTCGCAGTCTGCATCGCATATGATGATTTATCCCATAAAACATTGTATAGCAATATTTTTTAATATTTTCCTGCCGAAGGCCATTTTCGATTTCATTAGGATGAGACCCGGAGGGTGACTGAAGGATTGAAAGCAGCAGAGGGAAGCTCGCTTTCATCTGATGTTTTCAGTTCTTCAGTCAGAACTGCCATCGGGCAGTTCATCCTAATGAAATCCATTTTTCATCTTCTTTGAAAGATAATTTCGCCTTCTCAGTGAAAGATATAAGCATACTCTTGGGACGCGGGAGGATCGAGACAGGGACACGCCTTGCAAGGATTGAGTTCGCAGTGCCCGACGATACGTGCCTCGGGATAGACCTCATGAAGCAGCTGAAAGATCTCGTCCAGGACGACCATCTGCTCGGCAGTACGATTGTCCTCGTACTTGTACTCGGGACTGCACGAGTGGCCACCTTCGTAGCAGATCCCGATACTGAAGGCATTGTGGCCCTTGACATGGCAACCTCGCTCACTGACAGGTCGACAATAATACAGACTACCATCCCGTCGCACATAGAGGTGATAACCTGGGTAGGTACCGAAGCCACGAGCACGATGGCAACGCATCAGCTTCTCGATGGAGAAGTCCTGGTCGGGACGCGTGTCGCTGCAATGCAGCACCAGCAGGTTAATTTTCCTCGTTGATACGTAAAATCACATTTCGTACACAGAAAATTTCTTCGTTTCACCTAAAACTTTTAATTTAGCAGTGCATATACTCAACAAAACTAAATTAAAAAGTCATGAAGAAATGTATTTTACTTATCAGAGTGTCGACATTATCACAGGATTATGTCGAGCAGGAGAATGTTGTAAGGAATGCCGCAATGAAAGATGGTTTCACTGAGGGCAATATCATTTCAATCGCCGACAAGGAATCGGCGATTAAACTGAGTGAAGAGGAACGACACGGGCTGAATGAGCTCAAACGTAATATCGAATCGGATCCGGACATAACGTGCGTATACTGTTTCGCCCTGGACCGCATATCACGCAAGAAGAAGATACTGTTTTCGATTATAGATTACCTGGTTGAACGCAAGATTCAGCTGATTATTCTTGCGCCTAACCGTGTCGAGCTGCTTAACAAGGACAATTCAATAAATGAAATGGCTGAGATGTTCATCTCTATCTTCTCAGTTATATGCGAATCTGAAATGAGAGAAAAGAAAGCGCGTTTCATGTGCGCAAAGGCGGCCAACAAGAGGTACGGCAGGTATAACGGGGGTGAGAAGCCGCTTGGCTGGATACTGAACAGCGACGGCACTTTCTCGCCGGATCCGAACAACTTCATCGTCGACATATTCAACCTTTACAGGACAGGGGATTACTCGCACCAGGATATCGCGAAGGAGATGAAGGCCAGGGGGCATTTCCAGAACCTTTCCGTGTACTGCACGACAAAGCGCATAACGTCGATACTGAATGACAGGCGGTATTATGGTGACGAGAGCAGGCACGGCGTGAGGCTGGAGCCGCTTATCACAAAAGAGCTGTTCGATGAATGCCGCGCGGTAGGCGAGAAAAAGCGTTTCATCAGGGGTGTGAACGTGAAGAAACTAAACGACAAGTCACGTATGCTCAAGGGTATAATCTACCATGACGAATGTGGGCACACGATGGTAGGCAATCTGTCAATAGACCGGTACATCTGCGTGTCATGCAATTTCTCGCTGAAGAAATCCCTTGTCGATTCTGCCGTATGGTTCATCGTATCGCCGCTTTACTCATCCTACCTTGTAGGTAAGCAGCACGAGGACACTGCTGCGATAGACGGCGAGATTTCGTCAATGTATTCCAAGATAAGCGTGGCCGAAAAGGACATAAAGACAATGCTGGCAAAGGTTGATAAAATCAACCAGAGGATAATCGACATGTTCCTGAACGAGAAGAGGGGCAACGAGATGATAATGCAGGTGAACACGAAAATCAAGGATCAGCAGAGACATATAACAGAATGGCGGAACAGGATTTCAGAGCTTGAGATACTTAAGTCAACAAGGAAATCGACGGTAAGCATGCATAATGTCGATGACATTTACAACATAACTGACCCGGAAATCAGGTATGATATATGCCATGAAATAATCAAGCGCATAACAGTCTCAAAGGAGATGCGCAGGATGTACACGCTTAACATGAAGATAAAAACCGGACAGGAGATGTCATTCAGGCTGAATACACAGAGAGGTACTTTGGAGGTTGAGGAAGACACCTGGGTTAAGGTATAAAAAAATCGGTCACGTTATCACAACGTGACCGATTCTCATTAAAGAAAGATATCAACTAGTGAGTAATCACACAAATTACATTTCTTTTATGAATTACCAATCAATAGCATATATCGATCTCACTGTATCCTGTAAGCCATTTACGGAATTTACTTTTTTGGTTCTCATGAAGAGAGAAAAATTCTTTTTCCGGCCATGGTTTACCGTTAATCATACCTAAAGATCCCTTTTTTACTACATGACTTTCGCTGAAAAAAAATTCATAGTCATGACTATATGTATTCAGGGCGTAATCAGAATACTTTGCTGGTACATTTTCAAACTGAATATAATTTATATACGTGCCAAAAAAACTCGTAGTATCCAAAGTGGGTAGAATATCTTTCAATATGTAATAATATTTGTCCTTTTTACTGTACTTAAAGTCAAAACTGAAATATGATGTAAATCTTTTATTTGTCTTATCATAAAACTCATCATCAGTCGAAAAACTAAGATTCGGTTTTTTACAACTATAAACCGGCCTGTATATAATGGAATCCTTTTTAAGATACAGATAAAAGGTATCAGTCACATTTATTACTTTATTCATCGTGCCATCTTCCAAATATAAGGTATCTTTTCTTTTATACTTAAATGTAAGTATAGAATCACTGTCGTGCTTATATTTGATTTTATACTGCAATGAATATGAAAGCTTATTAAATGTTGAATATGGAATCTGATTATACTCCATATCTTCCCAATTTATATAATCCCTTGAAGGAAAAGTACAAGATGTAAAGAGAATTACGATGATTGCGATAAAAAACATGATCTTTTTCATAATTTTCAATATTTTAATGGTTAATAATTCTTGTTATACCCGGCCGTGTTTCAGACCGGGTTTGCTGGTTAATCAGTCCGTCATTTCATAATAGTAGTGACAGGCTTCTTTGTTGTTTTCATACTTCTTATAGAACTCATCTGAAGCCTCTTCATACAGCTCTGAATAAAGCTTGATGAACCGGTCCCTGTCATCAATACCATGTCTCTTCAACTGGTCATGAGCCCATGCCAGAAGATTGAGCGCGATGACGACCTCAGTCCATGCCTTATAGTCATCGAGCCATGACTCCTTGACGCGCTTATAGGTATCCCTGACTCCTTCCTCACCATACCAGTCACCTATTGCAAAATCATTGGTGAATGTGTACTCAAGGGTTCCAGGATAGGCATCTCTGCACCATTGCTCCATACCTGCCGAGTAAGTAAATACGTTCTTGAAAGTGTTTTGTACTGTTGCCATAGTTGTATGTTTTTTAGATGTTAATACCAATTCAAATGATCGATGTCGAGATAAATCATTCTGAGCCTTGGCTCTTTAATCTCTGGATAGATGAATTTATCATATTTCTTGATAAAGATGTCACCTGCTGCCTGAAGTGTTGCCAATTGGATATCATCATAAGCAGTTCTGATAGCAACACCTAGAAGAATAAAAGCCTCAGTATGATTGTACTTATCACTTACAGTCTGGAGAGCTGTTAATACCTCTTCTACATTATTAGCCCAACTGATTTTTTCATAAACTGATTTGATAACTTTTTTTGGAAGATTACCGTAAGGAGTGGGGGTTGAATTCTTTTTCATAATTTCAATAGTTTTAATTGATTATTAATGTATTATCTTTCTTTTGTGATACAAAGATAACAGCTTTCCGCGACACAGAAAAATTAATTTGAATAAAAATCCATTATTTTTGCACAATTTAGCGATTTTTGCATTTCGTGATATGGCATTTGCAAAAATTTTGCATATTTTTATTCGACTTTATCCAGAAAACAAAAGCAATCCCGCCATGCTTCTCAGCAGGACGGGATTTTCAGATAGAGATTAGCAAAACTTGGAACTATTGAAAATTATGAGTGATCTTCAGATTCTTCGTCTTCAAGCAGGGCCTTCACGGATTCCTTGGTGAAATCGCACAGGGCATTGAGGTTGTAGAAAATGGCCCAGTAGTCCTCACGAATCAGGTCATGCAGGTTTTCACCTTCCTTCTGGTTGTCATAACGGTTAGTGAGGGTATTAAACCGGGTTTCGATAAAATCGTCAAGCTGTGAGGAAAGTGTATCGAACAGCTTGTCAATAACAACGTTTTTTGAAATATTCTTTTCCATAATGTATAAATTTTTATTAGTTTATGTATTTATAATGTAATAGATCGATTAACTAAGCTAAAAAAATGTTCAAATAACACTGAAATCTACAGTTTTATGAAGCCAATCCCAGTTGATGTCCCAACCGTTCTTTATTTCTTTTTGTACATTAAAATGAAATATACGATGATTTGTATATGCCCAACGAACAGTCATTCGGTCATCGGTTTCTGGATCTTCACAGCTGTTGTAAATGTCGCTATTAATCATATGTAAAGTGGTATAAATTGACTTGTAATGTTTTTCTCCTGAAACATCACCAATTTCAATGCTTTGTTCCGCCAACTCTTTCATATAATCCTGAGCTATTGCAGAGCATAGTGAAAAATCCACTGGGTCCTTGTAAGAGTCGTAAAGTTTCCAAATCGCACGGTTGTCAGAATTAATCAGTGTGTCGAACAACCGCCGCTGTTTTTTCGACATCTTGAAGTACACATAATTAAAGATAATGTTGATGCGCTCGTCGTGTGTAAGTTCGTGTACCATACGTTTTATGATTTAATTTTTTATCGAATTACAATTTTCATCCAAGTATTGCCATTAAGCATATTCAAATCAACTTGGAATTCATCCTCACAGATGCCAAGTGTCTTTGTCATATATTCCTTGATGGTATCGTCATCATCCATATTGCCGCTTTGGAACAGCAATTCAATGCTCGTTACCATATACGAATCGTCATATTGGGATGTTAAGAAAGACTCACCATCGTCATTATAAGAATGAGTCCTGTCTAAACAATCAGTGTACTCGTAACCCACCCTTGAATCGAAAACCCTAGTTAAATCGGGAATGGTGGGAACGAAATTTAGAATCTGTTTTGTTTGGTTTACTGTAATATTCATATTATTAAATTTTTATTGTTTTTATTTTTGTGTTGCAAAGATACGCATTATTCTTAAAATAAAAAAATATTTCTTAAAGAAAATAAAATTTTTGGAAAAATTTAGCATTTAATCTTTCGAAATGTTAAAAAGAGTGTGAATTTAACATAAAATCATGTAAAAACAAATGCAAATCGTACAAGAATATACAATTGATATACAAAAATACCCGTGACCACGTTTCTGTAGCCACGAGTATAATGTGTCAATAAAAGGAGCTGAGTCAGTCCTATTTAATAAATCTTAATTGCAGATTGAGGGTGAAAATCTGGTTCCCGTTTTCATCTGTCTCAATTTTTCCAAAACCATGTCTGCTGGCAAAACCAGTTTCGAATTTCAGGTCGTGATATAAGTATTCATCCAAAGAATCCCTGTAAATGACATGGTAGCAGTCAATATTTCCTGATCCAGTGACCACAAGAATGCCTGCGGCCTGGTGTCTCGCATCCCATGGCTGACCAGGCAACAATCCTAAGGCCACATCAGAAACGAAACGTTTTACTTTAATCTCATAAGACTTTTTGTTAGTCTGCATCGGAAATCTGAGAGGGTTTTCAGCAGACAGTTTCTCTGTCAGTTCATCTAATTTTTTAGTGTCCTCTGTATAGCTCATCAGCAACAGATGCGCCAATATGTCTGGCATGCAACTATCAACAGCAAATAAATTTTCGAGGAACACTGGCTTTCCCTTCTTATCAGGATTGATAGTTAAGAACTCCAGGGATGCACCTGATTCGATAATTGCCCTGACTCTGCCCTGGATATCAATGTATCCCCTATTATCCAGCATTGAATTGATCTGTTCTACCTGGTCGGCAGGCAGGTTCTTTGAAAGCCTGTATTTGAAATTAGTAAGTTTGGTGGCATTCAGAAGTGTCGGGGGATTCCCCAATTCGGACTTAATGCTGAATCCGAGCTTTGGCGATTGCCCTGTAAACGCATCGTGAATCACTATATACAAGTCAGACTTGTCTTTGTCACCATTCGGCAGTCTTTTAGAGTAACATTTGATTTTGGGGCAGAATGTACGTTGCCTGAAATCATTGATGGAGCTTATCTCAAATGCCGCGTCTGATGCACCCTTCTTAATCGCATCAAGCATTCCAGTTGATATTTCTTCGAATTCTTTCTTATCTACCTCGATAATTTCATCACCGTTTGCGTTGATATGGACAATCCCTTCATCATCGATCCTGTACTCGGCACAAATGGTTTCCTCTGTATGGCGGAGTATGGACAAGATGGGCATCCTGAGCCTTGCGCTTATTCGCTGGCTCCTGTCAATGGGGAACAGATTCTGGTCCGCAAGCAGTTTAAATAATGTGTACAGTTCGCTCCATTCGCCTTTGTTGGCTTTGGTTTGCCATTTTACTTCACTGAAACTACGGCCGTTGTCTTTTTCACCGTTAGTCTCATCTGGGAAAAAGAAAAAGAAGAAGAACATAACTATATCAGATTAAGCATTTGTAATTCTTTCTCCGCGGTCGCCTGAATAGCAGGGATGGCAACTGAATTGCCGAACTGCTTATAGGCAGATGCATCGGCTACAACAATTTTAAATGCATCGGGGAAACCTTGCAATCTTGCCCACTCTCTTGGAGTCATTTTGCGGATCCCTTCACGGTTCACCTCGCCCTTGATGCGCGTAACGGGCGTATAGTCGGTGAGCCTGTTATCTATTACAAGATTCCGTTCACGGCCCATTCCGCCAACTACGATTGCATTGGCGACACCATCAATATCAATGATTTCATATCCGAAACCGTGGCCAGCCGCTTCGTGCCTTGCCCTGTGACGGACAAGAGTATCGACATATGCGGTGGACAGATAATATTTAACAGAAACCTCATTCTCTTCCATCACATCGCGGAATCTCGGCCTGTTCTCACCGGTGGTTACAGGTTCGGGATAATGGAAATCATCTATGTTAATACCGAGATTCTTACGGAAACCTACAATATAAATACGCTCGCGATGCTGCGGCACACCGTAATCCATGGCATTGAGGATTTTTGGCGGCACCACATTGTAGCCTGCATCATCAAGATGCTCCAGTATTGTCTTAAGTGTCCTGCCTTTGTCGTGTATGGCGAGCCCTTTCACGTTTTCAAGGAAAAACGCCATCGGCTGGTGTTCCCTCAGGATTGCCTCAATTTCGAAAAAGAGCGTACCTCTGGTCTCGTCCTTGAAACCGAGCCTGCGTCCGGCCAATGAAAATGCCTGACAAGGGAAACCAGCGCAAAGGATATCGAAATATGGTGGTATATAGCTTTTTGTCGATTCCTTGGTTATATCTCCGAAGGGCATCTCACCATAATTCGCGAAATATGATTCCTGTGCTTTGGGGTCAAACTCGGAAGAATATACGCATTTGCCTCCAAGATTCTGAAAGGCGATTCTGAATCCGCCAATACCGGCGAACAAATCTATAAAGGTAAATCTTGGATTCTCAGGGGCAGGGAACGGCACCTGGAAGAAATCAGCGAACAAATCATATTGGCCAGGGTCTTCTGCGACCTGCCAAATCTCATCATCACTCATTTCTTCTTCACCCTTATGACGGATTTGCTTATCTGTCAGGTAGTCACGGATGGCCGCGATAATCTCAGCTTTCCTTTCGGCTGATACGTTCCTATTGTCATCATGCAAAAAATGGCTCAACACCGCCATCTGGTTGTCGAGTGATGTTTCACCGTATATCTTGATACCGTCCTCTGTCACCTCCTCCGGGAAAGCGGCAAGATTCAGTTCGGTGTTGTCAGTATGTTCTTTTTTTGCCATATCAGATGGGTAGTATTCATTTAAATAATTAGCGCGCAAATATAAGATTTTTTTTTGACATTTACCCCAAAAAGCGGCCGAAAAACATATAATAATGAAATATTTTGGCTTTTATTGGCATTTTTTCAGTTTTGAATAATAAAAACTGAGCAATCGTAAGCGGAACAAAACATGTTTCAGAAACACAAATATAATATATAAAAGTATATATAAGATGATCAGAAGAATTACAAACAAAAATGAGCTGGCGAAAGAACTGAAGAAGATTAAACAACATAAAACTACTTTCATGCTCATCGGATTCAAATTTTTAACTTTCGGCACGATGGTGAAGGAATAGCTTGTCGGAGTGCACGGGTGCTCACATATAAATTGTACGTTTAACAACGAATATGGAGATAGAGAAATCAAGGTTGTACTTAAACAGGATAAGTTTTATATTTCAGATACAGGCCGTGTTTACTACATAAACTTTGACAATCAGGAATACATTGATGACACGATTGACAAGCTTGAACGGATCGAGAAGATGCCTGACGGTATCAAATTCCTGGATAAGGTGTACAGCAGCTCAGAACCGATTAAACGTGTTGACAAGGATGAAGAGATCGGGTACAGGATAAGGGATTTCGAGGATTAGGATTAGTATTAATACTAATCCTTTTTTGTTAAATAATGCAAAAACACATAATTTTACTAAATAATACACAAACAAAGAGATAAATAAAATGTACAAAAAATAAAAATAATTCATTAAAGATATGCCACAGATTGGAGTAATTAAACAAAGAGAGGCTTTGACGCTTAAGCTCAAGTTTGACACATTTTTATACGCTGTATCCGCATATAAAGATGATAATTTGCATAGATATGCGAATGAATACAAGGATTATCTTAACCAGATAATGGATCCTATCATACAGGGTACGAAGAAACGCAAAATTAACAACAATTGAGTATGAAAATTGATTTCAATAAAGAATTAGAACAGAAAAAACAATGGCATGATGTGATAACATGCAAAAGCCCCATTATATATGATCAATTGGAGAATTGCTACCAAGACTACATAAAGCAGGGGTACACTTTGGAAAATGCTTTTCAATATACTATTTCAAAATACATGAAATTCAATAAAGACTTTGACAAGGAAAAGCTCGAGATGGAACAGGACCGCATTCAAAAAGAAAAGGATTTGAAGAACTACTTCCTGTAGGAGCTGAAACTGGAGGTTGACGGACGCGGCTACCCGTTGCAGAGCATTGACAATTACATCAGTGTGATAAGGGACGCCCTAAAATGCGACATACGTAAAAACGAACTGTCACGGGAGGTAGAAATGAACGGCAACTGTTTCAGTGACACTCAATTGTCGATACTGCGCGGCAAAGTCTCAACTGTGAGTAAGTCGCGTATGCAGAGCAAGGACATGATATATGACGCGGTGGTGATACTGGCGGAGAACAACAAATACAATCCGGTCAAGGAATACCTGGAATCGTTAAAATGGGACGGAAAAAAAAGGATAGGAAACATGTTCCATGATCTATTCGCGTGCGAGACATCGGAGCTGTACAGCTGGTTCGGCGTGCTGTTCCTTTTGGCGGCGGTGAAGAGAATATACCAGCCGGGATGTAAGTTCGACAACATGCTCGTATTGCAGGGAGGACAGGGCGTGGGAAAGACGCTTTTCTGGCACAGGCTGGCGAAAAACGCGGAATGGCTGAATGACGGCATTGACATAAACAACATCAAGGACGCGTACACATCGGTAAGCTCGACGTGGTTCGCTGTGTTCGAGGAACTCGCATCGTGGAAGAAATCGGACAACGAATCGATGAAGGCGTTCCTAACGAAGACTGATGACAAGTACAGGAAACCATATGGCAGGGTCGAGGAGAAATTCAGCAGGACATGCGTGTTCTGCGGCAACACCAACTAGGAAAAGTTTCTCAAGGATGATGACATGTTCGAGCGCAGGTACTGGATAGTGCAGATAAGCAGCGATGAGGCCAAGGGGGCAAAGCTGATCAAGAGATACATGACAGACGAATACGTTGACCAGCTCTGGGCGGAGGCGAAACACATGTACGATGAGAATCCAGATATGGAGCTGACACTGCCCGATTCGATGATGGATGAGCTGACGAAATCACAGAGCGAATTCAAGAATGACTACGAATATTACCAGGTGATCGACGATATAGTAAACAGGGGATACTACGGTGACATAAATGACGATATTACCGCGCTTGACAGGCAGTACCGCGGCATATACATACCGGACAGCCCATCCAGTGTATGCAGTAAACGGGATGTATTCACGTTTGCCAGCATCAATACCGCGCTGAGGAACCAGAAGCTGGTATATCCGAAGAAACCGGCCAAGAAGTTCGCCGAATACACGCAGACTGACGCATGGCACGGCGAAAGATGGAAAATAGGAAACATTAGGATCAGAGGGAACCAAATAGTAGACTGTATACGGCGCGTCAAAGACGACCCCCAGAAAAACAACCGGGATGAAACCAGGGTGACAGACGTTATGAAAGAAACTGTTAAGACCAAGACCACTGATGAGAAATACATCGACTGGTACACCAAAAATCTACTCAAACCATAAGGGCCCTAAGGGGCCCCCTTTTAGGAACTATAGATTTACTAACATTTCACATATAAACACGGATATAAAACATAAACATGATCATAAACAGAAATACAGCTTCCAGGTACTCCTAAGTTAAATGTTTATAATGTTTATAATGTTTATATATTAATATTAATAAATTATAATTAATATATAGGGAGGGTAGGGTATTAATATTAATATACTATATAGGGATTTCGCTGTAATCAAAACTAAACATTAAAACAATGATTGAAAAACCCTCACTGGATATATTAGAAGCTGTATTTTTGAAAAAAAGATGTTTAAATGATAAAAATAATTTATTAAAACAATGACAATGGAAATAAGAAAATGCAATACCGATGAATTGGCATCGGAAACAATGAATGAATGGGAAAAGTATCTATGTATGTTCAATGATACCTTCACTGAATGTGACATGCTCTTCAGCGACAAATTCCCGGCAGATGATATAGTAATAACGGAGGATAACATAGATTGTATTGACCTTGAGCTGATGAACGAATACTGCGACGTTGAGCAGGAATTCAATGGGCTACTGATTGGTACTGATAAGGTTACAAAATAACATGAATATGATATGGAAGCAGGATTTTACAAAGATTTGAATGTATCGTATTTCAGAAATACAAGAAGCACTTCTCCAGAGACAAATGAATTGACATTGGGTCAGTTTCTGTCTCATGAGAGAAGGGGCATAGACAAGCTCATAACCGAATTGAGGAAACTGAGCAAAGGTTCGGATGAATTCAAGAGATTCAAGATGAACAATATGCCATGCGCCACCTTGTCATGTGTGGTCGACGGTGAACGCAACATGGGACATGTCATTAAACGTAACCCTGTTATCGTACTGGATATTGACACAGACCCTGAACACCCTGAGATAAATTCATTCATGGCGGATGACATGCAGAAGGAGCTGATGAAGCATTTCTTCTTCAACCTGCCCTATGTGTTGGCTGTAGGTGATTCATGCTCAGGTAAGGGGCTGTTCATCGTCGTCACCTTGGAAACGAATAACGACAACGATGAATTCCTGAGGTATTTTCAGGCGCTGGAAGAGGAATTCGCTGAAATGGGTGTGGTATTGGACAAGTCATGCAAGGATATCACCAGGCTGAGGTACATATCAAATGCGACTGATATGGTCAAGGATGGTGATATAATACCGTTCAATAAAATGAAGGAACCTTATATGCACGCCGAAAAACCCAAGAGAAGATTCAGGGGCAGAAATTCAGGCATCAGTGATGATATGCTGTTGTATGCTGTAATGGAAGCGCTGATAGATGACGGATATGTACCGGAAGGGGGTTCGAACACGCATGATCCATGGATGCACATGATACGGTACTGCAAGGCGTTCGGTCCGCAGGGCCTGGAATGGGCAGATGAGATTTCAAGGAATGATACTGCCAAGTACAGCGGGTTTGATGCCGTAGAATACAAATGGAACCATAATCCAGCTTACGATGAGGAAGACGCAAAACTGCATTTCTTCAGTATCGCCAAAAAAAGGTTCAAGGACGGTTGGCGTGACTACTGCATAAGCCGGTTGAGATTAGATAATAATACAGATACGGATGAATGTCAATTAACAGGTCTCGCCAAGACTGAAGCTGAGTTATTAAGTCATGTGAATTAGGTAATATGAAAAACCCTCCAGGCAATCAACCCTGGAGGGAAAAAAAACAAAGAAAATAAATTATAAAAACCTAAATTATTAATTAAGAAGAAATAGTAATTAAGAAAACGCGTTACAGCTTCAATGAAACCGATTTAAGGTTTTTTTCAATAATTATTAAAACAAAATCAACAAATAACAGTGAATACTTAGTATTCATAATATTTATATCCGGAAATTCCGGCAATGCTTATAAAATAAATATTAAAAAATGCAAATATGTACAAGAAAAAATGTTCAGTTGCTGATGAGATTAGAGATAAGTTCATTATAGACATGATGAGAAGCCAGATGAAGGACATGTTCAAAAAATATGACTAGTACATCAAATAGTATATCGAATCCGAGGTACAGAGAAGAGTATCGGAAGCTTTACAGAAACACAAATAGATATCTATTTCAGAATAATGCCCAGATTCTCTCCGTATCGCGTTCTTTTCACCTTGCCTTATAACTTTATCACCTGAAAAAACAGGATGCGATACAGGCTAGTTTCTGTTAGAATACGGACGTTTCATGAAATACACAGAAAAAAGTTAAAAATACTTAAATCCAATGGCAAAACATAGGGTATCGGATATAATATATAAAGAATATCTGATAATACAGAAAAACACGAATAAATAATAAGGATATATTTCTAACTGTTCATAAAATATAAGATGTATTACTATTCATATTAAAGTTTTTTATTTCTTTAGCTGGTGTACTAATGTCGTGAGATATGATTACATCAGCATTTTTTATTTTAGATAAATATAAAAAGAATATGCGAAGAATATGCGGAACAACAATGATGATATAAAGGATGTGTTGGATATAATCAATAATACTGAGAAGATGAAACCAACACAACCCATTAAGACTTATGATGATTATATGATCGAAGAATTCGAAAACTATTTTTATCGATTAGATAACCAAAGTGACAGAGAGCATCTGATGGCTTTGGTAAGAGACTTTTGTGCAAAACCAATATTCTAAAATTATGATACAATTTTTTATAATATATTTTGTAGGGGTATTGAGCGGCTTTTGGATAATGGAAGATTTTTACATTTATGGCGACAATAAACAGAAAGATAATAAAGCCGAAACAGACAAAGGTAAAGTATGACGATGATGAATTAAAGTCAGATAAGTATTATCAGTCAAAGGCATGGAAGAAGCTCAGATACACATATCTGATTCATCATCCTTTATGTGAAAACTGTTTACTGAACGGTAAAATAACACCAGCAAAAGATATTCATCATAAACAATTCTTTTACAGCGCATTAACGGAATCAGGTAAATGGAATTTACTGTTGGACGAGAATAATCTAATGAGCCTATGTAAAGACTGCCATGTTGAATTTCATCGATATGCGAAATTTCACAACCTAAAATACCTGGATTTCCTGAAAATCGGTGACAAAATCGACTTACGAAAGATTTAACATTTACTGCAAATTCTTTTTGCATTTGTTTGCATTTATTTGCAATGCTAAATACCCCGGGGCATGAGGGAGATCGAGAACGGGGCCGGAATACCCCCCGCAAAGCATCACACAAAATGTTGATTTTTCAAACGTTTTTTCGGGAACATACAATAATCCAAAATTAACATATATAAAATGGACTTAAAAGCTAGATATAAGAATTACTCAAAAGAAGTTAGGCAGCAGATGTCGCTGATAATCGACAACAACATAATTGAAGACAATTACATTCCAATCCTTGATCTCCTTGCGTAGAACTACATGATACTGTATGACGCGACAAATTCAATACAGATGCAGATGAATGATGCATCGGATGATTCCAGGCTGAAGAAGAAGCAGAACATTCATACATTCATGAACGCCCAGTCAAATATTATCAAACTGTTGAGCAATTTCCCATCTTCACCATTGTCAAAGGCGAAGATACGCAAACTGAACCAGAACGACGATTCCGAAGATCCGGATGTGCTAAAAGAATTTCTTGACTGAAAATGATAGATTATACGAAAGACTATATAAAGTACCCGCTGGATGTAATATCAGGGAAAATAACGGCATGTGATGCGATTGTGAAATCCTGCAAGCGTTTCATGTCATTTTTCGACCGGGATGATATGTGGTTTGACTATGATTCTATCGACAAGTACATCAGGTTTGTGTACCAGATGCGGCACTACCAGGGCATATTCAAGAACAAGCACTTTGTCCTGTTGCCGTGGGAACAGTGGGTGTTCGCAGGATTATGGGGTTTCAGGTGGAAATCAGATGATACAGTAGTCACGAACAGGGCGCTGATATTCTGCGCACGAAAGAACGCAAAGACTGCGCTGTGCGCCGCAATTGCGCTTATCCATGTCTGGTTCCAGGAGAATGGTGCTGAGGTTGATTTCATGGCGAATTCAGTGAAGCAGGCCCATATAGCAATGGATCATACGCAAAATTTCGCTAAATCGATTGACCCCAAGGGCAAGTATTTCAAGAAGTACAGGGATTCTATCAAGGTGCCGAAAACCCAGTCCGTTATTCAGGTATTGTCAACTGATACAGCATCACTGGACGGATACAACTCGTCACTTTTCATTTTCGATGAATTCCATTCACAGAAGGACTGGGACCTGTACAACGTCTTAATCTCATCAATGGGCATGAGGCGAAACCCGCTGGCGATAGTGATATCTACGGCAGGGTTTCTCTTAGATGGATTTCCGCTCTTTGATTACAGGCAGAACTGTATAGACATACTTAACGGCATGAAGGATGATGACAGCCAGTTTTCAGCGATATACGAGCTTGATGAGGATGATGATTTTGCGGATTCAAAATGCTGGATCAAATGCACCCCGAGCCTGGGTGAGACAGTCACGTACAAGTACCTGGAAAACCAGGTGCTTATGGCAAGGAACCAGCCGAGCCAGATGTTCGGCGTGCTGACGAAGAATTTCAACAGGTTCTGCCATTCACAGAACCAGTGGATACCGGATTTCTATATACTTGACGTGATGGAGCCGGTGGATATACGGGATTTCAAGAACGAGGCCTGCTATGACGGTGTTGACCTTGGTTCAGTATCCGATATGACATGCAACGCCGTGCTTTTCCCGCCTAATTCATCTCGATCAGTATACCCGGACAAGTATGTGTTCAAGGTTTTCAGCTATATACCTGAAGCGTGCCTTGACGGGCAGATGAACAGGGATCTGTACAGGAGCTGGAAAAGCAACGGGTATATTGACGTCACGCCCGGAAATTCGACTGATTACGATTATATACTCAGGGATCAGAAGAAAATCGCGGCGTATACCGATTTAATCGGGCTGTACTATGACGAATGGAACGCCAGGAGCTGGGCGATTAACGCGACAAACGAGGGGCTGCCGCTGACCGTGTTCAGCCAGAGCCTGGGCAATTTCAACAGGCCTACCAAGGAGCTGGAGAAGCTTATACTGGACAAGAGGGTGATAATTGACAGGAACCCTGTTATACGTTTCGCGTTCATGAACTGCGAATTGAAATCGGACTGGAATGAGAATGTCAAGCCGGTCAAGGCAGGCGGCGAGCGGTCCAAGAAGATTGACCCTGTAATATCAATGATAACGGCGCTTGGCGGATATCTGGCCGAAGGTATGATTGATGAATAAATTCTGAGGATAAATAATAAAATATAACAACAAAAAGATGTTTGATTTTTTACGTAAAAAACCGGTTGAAAAGCGTGATATCAATATTGACGTGGATGAAAATGAATCATTCAATCCGTTGACACTTTCATATCTGAATTTTGAAAGGCTGACTTCCAGTATGACTTTATCGGCCGTTTTCTGTGGTGTGGAGATGATTAGCAATTCTGTTGCTCAGCTGCCGATTCAGATAAAAGACAAAGATGGTAATGTGATTGAACATTATCTCGATTCCGTCTTCAAGAACGGCATGCTTACGAAATTCAATCTGATTAAAAATATCATTACAGATATGATTTTATAGGGCAACGGATTATGTTATATTTCACGTAAGAATGGTCTTCCTGATTCGCTTATATATCTGCCTAAGGGCACATATACGATAAATTATGTACAAGAGACTAGAAAACTGACATATACTGTACCAAGCATATCTTCAAAGCCTATTTTACCGAAAGACATAATCCACATTGTAAAGAATACGACAGACGGAATCATCGGCCGCGGTTTGTTGTATTACGCGTCACGTGCCCTTGGGATCGCAAATTCTGCGGACAAGCAAGCGGAAAATTACTTTTCGAGCGGTGCGGGAGTCAATGGCATTTTAAAGTCCTCACGTCATCTCAGTAAAAAACAAACTCAAGAAATTACCCAATCTTGGAATTCTGCCCATGCAGGAAATTCAAGTGGAATAGCCGTTTTGCCTGTTGATTTGGACTGGATACAAATCGGAAATAATGCCAGCGAGGCCCAACTCCTCGAGAGCCGACTGTTCAGTGTGCAAGAGATAGCCCGATTCCTGTGTATCAGTCCGGTTTTGCTGATGGACCTGTCACATTCGAGCTACAGTACCATAGAAGCAGCACAAATTGACTTCCTACAGCACACACTTTAGACGTATGTTTCTATCATCGAACATGAATTTAACCGTAAGCTTGTTCCCGATGGCGATGTTTTGATTGATCTTGATGAGCTCTCCATCCTTAAAGCTGACTCACAGAGCAGTGCAAATTATCTCGCTGTACTTGTTCAAAACGGCATAATAACGCGCAATGAAGCCAGGAAGCAGCTTGGATATCAAGAAATTGATGGAGCAGATGAGATTACTGTAAGCTATTCTGATATTTCACAGAATACATTCGGTAAATCTTCTGAAACGGAAGAAGATAAATAAATAAAATAAAATGTAAACAATGAACAAGATTGAATACAGAGCAGAGCTCCGCGCTGAATCAGAGAGCAGGACCATCACTGGCAAGGCGATTTCATTTGAAACCCTTAGTAATGATTTAGGTTTTGTTGAGGTAATTCACCGTGAGGCCATAACACAGGAACTGATAGATTCTTCAAATATCGTGTTCACATACAACCACCAGCGCGACCGTATTTTGGCACGCAGGAACAAGGGTAAGGGTAATTTAACTATCGAACTGCGGGATTCTGGTGTATTTTTCAGTTTTATCGCACCGAATACGACACTTGGAAATGATTTGCTAGCTGATATAAGATGTGGAAATATTTCACAATGTAGTTTTGCATTTACCATACCTGACACAGAAGGTGCACAGAAATGGACAAAAGAAGGTGATACATACCGCAGGGACATATATATGATTGACGCCCTGTACGATTTAAGCGCAGTAGTTGATCCTGCATACGAAGATACCTACATTCAGGCCAGAAACGCTGAATTCATGTCAGCAAAGGACGAGCTGGATAAGGTACAGGAACCCGAACCCGAACAGCGTGACGAGGAATGTATCGACATACAGGAGAATCCTGAAACAGCGCCTGAAGATGTAGTTGTTGAGATTCATGAAGAGAATCAGAATGAAGAACAGATAAATAATACAGAAAAGGCTGAGGAAACCCAACCTGAGGCCGTGGAAACACAGCCCGAACAACAAATTGAAACTAAAAATAAACCACATATAACAATGAACGAAAAACGTTTTTCAATATTAAATGCAATTCGCAACGTGGTAAATAACCAGCCCGTTGACGATATAACCAAAGAGGTAAATGCACGCGGTATGCAGGAATTCAGAAACGCCGGATTAGCATATTCTGGCCAGATCCAGCTCCCTGTAGGCGAGCTCAGGGCGAACATCACTGTAGCTGCTGAGGGCGAAGATATCGTTCCAACCGAAATCTGGGATGTAGTAGGTCCACTCAGATCGAAAAATGTTCTGGTAAATGCAGGAGCTAAATTCTTAACCGGACTCAGCTCCGATGTACAGATCCCAGTCATGGGCCCAACGTCTGTTTACTGGGAAACTGAAACCGCTCCTGCACAGGATGGTGGCAATGTGTTCTCAAGTGTGACACTCTCTCCGAAGAGGCTGACAGCTTATTGCCATATCTCTAAACAGCTGATACTCCAGTCGGCACCTGATGTTGAAAATTTAATCAGACAGGATTTGATAAATGCGTTAAATTCAAAATTGGAGTCAACAATTCTCGGCAATGGAGCTCCAATCGTAGGCAAGCAACCCGGCGGAATTTTCTACAACCAGACCGCTGAAACTTTGACTGATTTCGCATCTATAGCAGAACTCGAATCCGATATTGAGGATGAGAATATCTATGGCAACATGAAATGGCTTGTATCACCAAAATTCAAGGCAAATCTCCGTACTTTAGCACGCGGCGAGAACGTCGCATTGAATGCGTATTCGAATGGCGAGCTTGACGGTACCCCAGTATTGAGCACCACACATATTGCATCAAAGAAAGGTGTCTATGGTGACTGGAGCCAGCTTGTAATAGGACAATTCGGTGGCCTCGATCTTATTGTCGACCCTTATACATAGGCAAAGAATTCAATGATTGTGTTGATAATCCAGGCCTGGTTCGATAGCGTTGTGCTGCGTCCTGAAGCTTTCGCATTCGGCGAATTTGAATAATAACACTATACGGTTTCGGCGCGTAAAAACCGCCGAAATCCCTTTTCTTAAATAAAAATAATCTGGAATTTCAAATGAATTATATTACTCTCTCTTAGGTAAAAAAACATCTGAACATTGATGAAATTTTTACTGATGATGATCAATATTTATACAGTCTGATAATAGTTTCACAGGAAGCTGTTGAAAAATTTATAGATTAGCCCCTAGCTGAAATTTCAGATGAAAACGGTAAGATACCTGATTCGTTAAGGCACGCGATGCTGCTGCTTATTGGCAACCTATATGACCATCGCGAGACCACTGCCCCTTTGCACCTTTCAGAGGTGCCCCATGCTTTCCAATTCTTATTGGATTTGTATCAAAAATATTAATTTACTTATGAGGGCTGGAATATTTGACAAGATTGTTGAGATTTACAGAGAAATTAAATCTGTTAACGAATACGGGGAGACTATTTACGGAGATTTCAAGAAAGTGTACAGGACACGTGCAGAAGTCACAAAAAAGTCAGGTGAATTCACCATTCAGAATGACAATACCGTGTACACATCGCTCACACAGTTCATTTTCAGGAGATACGTTCCGATACGCGAATTCGACAGGATCAGATACAACAATGATTTCTATCGCGTACTGAACATCATGCCTGATGAAAACCGCCAGTGCATACGTGTTGATACGGAAATCGTGCAGGATTAAAATTAAATTAAAATTTATGTTGAATTCTATTTTAATAGGCAAACTGATATTTTAGCTGTTGTTCAACAACCAGAATATACAGCGGACATGCAAAGGCAGGATTTATCCGCTCATCGCCAATTCTGATACGACATACCCGTACATCGTTTACAAGAAGACGGATATTCAGTCTGTCATAAGCAAGGACGGTCTCTATCAGGACAACGTATCTTTCACAGTGACCGTAGTGGATCAGAACTACAATACCGGATGTGAGATTGCGCAGTATGTCAGGGAGGCTTTGACTGTTTCAAGGATGAATTTCATGGACGGCCAGAAGCTTGAAGACTGTAGGATGGTCAGCATTGACGAACAGTTTTCTGATAATGTGTATGTGCAGACTCTTATTTTCGAGTGCAGAATCTCTTTATGATAAATATTAAAATTAAAAATAATTATATCGATATATTATGAAAAATATACTTCGCGGCGACGAGATTATGGTCTACGATACACAAGGTCGCAGTATCGGATGGGGCACATCTCACACCCTTAACATTACTACAGAGCAAACCGATATCAGCTCAAAAGATTACAACGGCACAAGAGGCGTTATCGTGAACCAGCTTGCATGGGAAATCACCGCTTCGCACCTATATTCGAGTGAGGAGTTCGAGAGTCTCTTCGAGACCATGAATAAACGCAAACCCGTGTATCTGTATTTCGGTGAGCGAACAAAGCTCGCAGCTGGTGATGAGCTGAAAAACGTCGCAAATGATTCATTTTCAGCATGGAGCATTGACCCAAGTGCGAACATTGCGCATGGAAATACAGAAAATGTTGCACAGTTCAGTGAAACATTGGCAACCCCATAGACTGCTACTCATGCTTATTATGGAAAAGCTTACATAACATCACTTTCTGTTTCGGCAAATACAGGAGAATCAGCAAGTTTTGAATGCACCTTCACTGGCGATGGACCGTTGACAAAATGTAATACACCAAGCTGATTTAATAAAATTACTAAATTAAAATGTTTGATCAGTTTAACTGACCAAACATTTTTTATAATCGGACAGGTACATCCAGTTGAAGCCTTTATGTGATTTAATTTTACCTTGACAACAGTCACAAACATGTCCATCATAAAAACCATTGTTTCTTACATCACGTATAGCATTATATATTTTTATTATTTTATTATCTTTTAGACATACTACGGGTTTTTTATTATGTGCATCAGACATTTTTTGTTTAGTTTCTTCTGATAAAGGTATTCCTTTTAATTGTTGTGATCTTCTCTGATTACATGTTCCGTAATTAATGTTATATTTTTTATCACACCATTCAAGGTTCTCAACTCGGTTGTCAGTTTTTATTTCATTTTTATGATTTACTTCCGGCAGATTATCTGGATTTAAAATGAATGTTTCTGCTACTAATCGATGAACTAATTTATCAAATTTTTCTCCGTTTTTGCATAAAACTACATGCAAATATCCAATTCTTTGTTTACTGGGTCTTAAAATCCTTTCCTTATTAAACCATAATGATTTTACTCTGCCCCATGTGCTTACCTGGTACAATCCTTCAAAATCCTTTATGTCTTTCCAAATTTCTTCCATACAATATTTTGTTTTTTGCAATTTATATCAGATTTATATTTTTTGTTTTTCTCTCAAATGCTAAATAAATATAAAAATATCCATTATCAAAATGTCAAGTCTAAGTGTTATCCTGTCTGCGGACACATCTGGCTTTAAAAAATCCATAGAGGAAGCCCGTAGGATTCTGGAATAGTATTCAAATTCGAATAAAAAATTAGCGGAAGAATTGAAAGAGATGAATCATGTGAATGATTCTCAAGTGACGGCTTATTAGAGAGTTGTTAAGCAGCTGTCTAAAGTCGAATCAGGTTCATTAAGCGTATCTCAACAGGAAAAATAGCTTGTTTCTTAGATAAAAGAGCTAAGAATTCAGTGGAATTCACTTTCAGAGACGGCAAAGTCATCAGATTTTGGTAAGGCAATGTCGTCAAGTATCAAGTCAGCAGAGACACAGCTCAAGCAGCTCAAAACTCAGATGAAATCTGTTGAGGATTAGATGAACAATTCTGATGATAAGGTTAAGAAACTCAGTGGCAGTCTGTCAGGTGACATGCTGTCATCTATTACATCATTGATATCGAAATTCGCTTTACTGGCTGGTGCTCAGCAATTATTTGACCGATTAGTCAATTCCAACCAAAATTCAGCAGATACTTTTGGTGAATATATGTATGCGGCAAAAACCGCTGTAAATGCTTTCTTTTATACAATTACTACAGGTGATTTCACTATATTCCAGAATGGACTGGATAATCTGATAGGGCGAGCAAGGGCAGCCGCAGCTGCAATTGACCAGCTCGGTAACACTGTCATGTCATATAATATCATAAATGCACAGGCATAGTCGAAGATAAAGGCGGCAAGGGCTGTATTATATGATCCTGATGCCACCAAGGAACAGAAGGAGAAGGCTAAGTAGGATTTGAAGGATGCTTATAAGGAAATAAAAGATGCCGCCGAAATTGCAGTAGGAGATACAGCAGATGAAATAAAGAAGATAGTTGAAGCTGAAGCCAATGTAACTTTATCTGATGAAGGAGCGATGAGCCTTATTGACAAATGGCTTACAATGGATGCGAGAAAAGGCCGCGAGAAATATAAATAGGAGGCTGAAGAAGAAGCAAAATTACGTGAAAAAGCACTGAGCGAAGCAATAAGGCGGCACACAATAAAACAACCTTCAGGAACCACATCATTTGGTGCCGTAATAACCACTGATGTGATAGACGATGCCGAGGCATTAAAACGAGAAATCGATGGAATAAACAAACAATATGAAAACGGTTTAGTTTATAAAACACTGCTCAGTTAGTTATCGGACGAAGAACTAGACAAGTTAGGTAAGCAGCGTATCGCTATGATCCAGTTTGCTGATGCGACATCAGAGGCAGCCGCTCAGGCAGGTGAAATCACAAAACAACTGAACAACCAGCTGAAACCTACTACCCCTAAAATAACAGAACCTGAACTGAAGGTAAAGCCGATAGACCTTACCATAAATCCGATTGACTTAGGCAGGACTGAAAAGGAATTAGAGGATGAAATCGCCGAACTGAAACGCAGAATAAAAGAAACACCACCCGGTGTATTGCGTATCATATATGAGACAAACCTTGCTGAAAAGGAACAGGAGCTCAAGGATTTCGGCAAGACACCGCTCCAGAAGGAAATAGAACTGAAGGCGGCAAACCTTGACCTGTCAGGCGTGCAGAACGCGGACCTTACGATAGGTATCGGTGACAAGACTGAAATACTGAAGAAGAACAAGGAGGGTATAGACGAGGTGCTTCAGTCATCTGAACAGCTTTATTCCGTATGGAAAGGTATCGGTGACAGTTTTGAGAGCGGTAATGTGATAGAAAAATTCTTCGCGATAGCAGATGCAATCTCAACTACGATTGATTCCGTACAGAATCTGATACAAGGTTTCGAGCAGGTTGGTGAGGCCGTAAACACATTATCGGCAATATATGAGGCCGCTTCACAGAGGAAACAGGCGAATGACAGCGCCGAGACAGCAGGAAATATCAGAAAAGCATCTGCGTCAGCAAGTGCAGCAGTCGCAGAAGGTACGAGTAAGGCCGTAAGCTCATCAACAACATGGTGGGAGGCGATTGCGGCAATAAGCGCGATGATTGCAGCCATCACGGCAGCTTTAAGTCTGATGGGAACATTCAAGAACGGTGGCATTGTAGGCAAGTATGCAGGCGGCGGTATGATACAGGGAAGTACCACAATCGGAGATTACCAGCTCGCACGTGTTAATGCCGGAGAAATGGTGCTCAATAAAGGCCAACAGGGCCGCCTGTTCAGGATTTTGAACGGTGAGCTTCCAACAGGACATAATAATGTATCAGGGAATGTCGAATTCCATATATCAGGAAATGAACTTGTTGGAGTTTTGCGGAATTACGAAAACAGACGAAACAAGATTATATAATAAAAAGAGCTTGGAAAGAAATTTCCAAGCTTTTATTTTCAGTGTGTTCTCGCATATTCAAGCGACTCACGTATATTCTTTTGCAGTTTCAGACTTGATTCCTTCAGCACATTGTCCAGTGTGTCCAGTGATTTGATTCGACCGATATTTCTAGGTTTAGAAAGTGTTTTACCATTGATTTTCTTTTGTTCTCGGTACTACGTTCCTAAAATAAAAAATCTACCTTTCCAGAGCTCGTTATTATCATTTTTTGACCCAAATCCATGTATTGTTATCTTATGTGCCTCTTTTTTCAGACGACCCACCTGTATTGCGTCGCGGAACCTTGAAACCTTGTAATTCCTGCTGTTGTTCACGAATTTTGCACGGGCCTCATCTCGCAGCTGTAATGCTGTTTTAACCAATCCGTGATTTACAGCATCTAATTGTTTCAATGTCGCCTGCTCAAACTGTTCGGTATATTCTATCTTCATCGCTGTTGCTTAATGTAATTTTTAATCTGATTCTCTAACATTTTTGCCTTGTTTTGCAGTCTGATCTTGTCTTCTTTGCTCATTTCGGTATTTTGTGTTTCATTACCGGGATCCCATTTGAATTTAAGCAAATCTGTTATCTCAATCTGCTTTGTACTGTGTGTCTGTGCCTGTGCGAACAGCTACAATCGGGTACTTTCCCACAGATTTCTGTCCAGATAGGGTATGTTAGCTATTAAATCATTGATTTCCCATATACACATCTTATCCATGAAATACTCGAGACTGCAAATTCTGAACTGAAATACGAAAAGATTCAGGAAGTAATGCACAGGCAGCTGTTCAGATTCCTGACTGCTGTCAGTTTCATTCTTTAATTTTTTTTTAACATCTAGTTTCCGGCAAATTGGTCGCTGAGCCATTTTGTCATGTCAGCTAAAACCTGGTGGTGCTCATCGATAAAATCGATGAATTCGTCAAATGTAATCAGGCTGTAATCCTTACTTGAAGTCAGGACTATGCAGTACAGGAAAACCAGTATATCCTGGAACGTTTTAGGCTCAAAAGCCTTCTCTGTGAGGTTCTCGTACATTATAAGCGATCTGAAAGTTTGCTTTAATTCAATTTCCTTATCCTTAACCGTGATTTTCATATATACAAAGTATTATTTTTTTATTTATCATTGCAGCAGATAAATATTAAAATATGTTTTTAACGAATTATGTTATACACAGGACAATTTAAATCTATATCTGATATTTTATATGAAGTACGAATAATTACTAATAATGATGAAAGTAATTAGACAGAATTATTGCTTGCTGGTGACCCTGTAACTATATCTTTAACATCAGCAGATGATACCATATATCCTGTAACATAGTTAAAAAGCGCAACCATTAAAGTTGTTTTGCATGAACCATATTTTGATATATTTTCTACAACAAAAGATGGAACTAGAGTACAGATTTTAGATAAGACTAATGATAAATTGATTTTTACTGGTTATACTGTGCCAAATATATACGATCAGGGCTATTCAACCTATTACGATTATTTAGAAATAGAATGTGTGGAAAGTACTTGTATTTTAAAATACATAAAGTATAGTCCTATAAATGGTTCCACAAAAGAAGTAGTTTCTTTCAAATCTATAATTGACAAATGCATGGAGGCGGCATCAATCTAGAATTATTATGTATAGGATTCGTATCGTTTACCTAATACATCTAGTTTCATTGATCAGTTGTATATTGATGAAAATAATTTTTTTGATGACAATGATGAAAAAAGTCCATGGAAATTAGATGAAGTCTTATCGGAAATATGCAGGTTTTCAGGATTGACATTTTTTACAGAAGAAGATGAAGGATTTTTTGTAGATAAATCATTAAACAAGAAACTAACTGAAGAAGAGGAACAAATAAATTATTACAAATATACAGTTGGTTCTAATAATGTAGTTTCAATATCTAAAACTAATGAACCTATTGAAATAGAAATAGATAATTGGTCTGACACTGACACGAATTTGTCCCTCGCAGAGATTTATAACGAAATAAAAGTTACCGCTAATACTTATCCTGTAGACGAGGATTTGCCGGATATCTTTGATAATTTTCGTAATTACTACATTGTAAATACCACTTATCCTAATAATAAAGACCGTTTGTTGCCATATCATCAAGTTTTTGTTCGTGTTGCGCCGTTCACGACCCAAAATTTCAATTGTTATTTTTATTCACCGTTGAAATATAACTAGTTTCCTTCAGGTTCTTCAGGATGGTTAGTGCCTATTTCGGATGCAATTCAACCTACAGTGCCTGAAAATAGAGATGGCCAATTAGATTTAGAGGCTCCTTATGATGGGGATGATATCACAGATATTGGCTGTAAAGTAACAAAAGGATTTTCTATGCCTTTCTTAGATGTGCCATACTCATTAGAATTTAAAAATCAATTATGGTTTTCTTTAGGAATTGGATATGATAATGCAATAGGCAGCACGACCCATGAGGCCTCTTATTGGAATGCAGATTTCTTTAAGAAAAGTTTTTTTCCTGTATTTGTATATAAATCTGATATGAATGTAATGTTCCACCCAGATCTTAGAAGTTATATAATGATCCAGGGTAATTTAAGGGATGTATGGGCAAATGCTAGTTTTAATACATATGCAGCTTATCCTAATGGAGGATTAGAAACATATGAGATTTATAAAGGAGAAGACCATGATAATGAAAAGACGTCTTACATAATAATTCCCTATAAATTAAAGGTTGGAAATAAAGTATTTTTAGGAAATTCCACATAGATAGGAGAAGAGCCTGTATGGGGAGATGAATCATTATGGAATGGCCAGACATATTTAGAAGTTTATTAGGATAATCTTTCTTTTAATACAAGTTATCCTATAAGAAGTAATGTAAGTTATTTCACAGGATTGGAAGAAGATGGTCATGCAGTTTATATTTCTAGTGTTTCTGGTAAAATGGAGCTTACATTATATAGGCCTTATTTCTATGATTGGGCTTATATAAATACACATATTCATCCTGGAGCTATTGATTTTTTTAAAGGTCAAGTTCCAAGATGGGTAGTTTTTGAAAATTTCAAAGTTAAATTTGTGCAAGTTGACAGAAACTATAACTATTTAGAGGATGTAGAGAAAAGTGAACAAGATACAGAATATACTAATATTATACATGAAGAATGTGTTGCGGAATGGTCAGCAATCGAATTGAAAATAAACACATAGAATGGCTCTAAGCCATAGAGCTTTTCATCTGTCATGTATGATGATAATGGAATAAAGCAATTTGTGACAGAGATATATTCTGTAGAAAAAGATACTGAAAATATTTAGGAAAATAATTTAGTAGAAAAGAATTTCGATCATTACTCAAAACGAAACCGAATCATAGCAGGCTCTTTAGATAAGTTCTATAAGCCTACTGATATAATAAACTGGCGCGAATATAGAAATATGACTGTTCAGGAACAAGAATGCTCATTGCGTTATGACAAAAATCAAGTGACAATTTCTGAAATCTAAAAATTACTGAAATTTGATTATGAATTTTAAAATAAACAACAGGCCGAAACTGCCTAGAAACAGATTTGGATGGGTAGACCAAGGAGGCAATGGAGGAAGTGGCTCTGGAGGTTCTGGATTAGATTCAAATACATTAAATTCGATTTATGATTTGATAGACTGGTTCTATAAGGACGGTGATTTCGTCCACAGCAAGTACAGTTTCGTGGGTGATCACGAAGTTGCGGCATTTCGTGATGGCTCATCAGGAGTTGTCAACACGTACAATGCAAGTTGGATCGACAGTTCTTTTGCTTGGTTGATCGGATATATTGGAGACAGTAGTGCTACTGGAGACGGTACTCACATCCCTGATTCATCTATACGCGCATGGAATGATGCGGCTGATAAATCACACACCCATGATAACAAAAGTGTCCTAGACTCAATTTCTGGACAAGATTTGGTCAATTGGAGAGATACTGCCTTAGATGTCAGCACGTGGTTTTATTGGGATGATGAAACTGGTACATTGCACACTCCATTTGATTTTGTTGGTGACAAAGAAGTGGCAGCATATGGAAACGGCTTGTTAGGAGATATTTCCACATACAACAGTAGTTGGATAGACAGCAGCTATGCATATTTGCTTAATTAGATTGAAAATGTAAGTGGTGGTTCTGGAGGTGGCGGAACAATTATTCCGGATTCATCTATACGTGCATGGAATGATGCAGCTGATAAAGCACATACACATGACAATAAAGCCATATTAGATGGAATTTCTGATTCTAGTATTTCAATATGGAATGAAGCGTATATTGACCTTAATGATTGGTTTTATAAAGAGGGCGATGTTATTTATACAAATTATGATTTTGTTGGTAACAAAGAAGTGGCTGCACATGGAAACGGCTCGTTAGGAAATATAGATACATACGACACAAGTTTCATAGATTCAAGTTATCGATATATTATTGATTTGATATACAGCATTCCAGAAGGAGGTGGCGGAACAATTATTCCGGATTCATCTATACGTGCATGGAATGATGCAGCTGATAAAGCACATACACATGACAATAAAAGCGTGTTGGATTCAATTTCTAATCAAGATTTGATCAATTGGAGAGATACTGCATTAGATGTCAGCTCGTGGTTTTATCAAGATGAAAATGGTTATGTCCATAGTAGAAATACATTTATTGGTGATTAGGAAGTGGCTGCATATGGAAATGGTTCATTAGGAATGATTGACACGTACAACACAAGCTTTATAGATTCAAGTTATCAATATATTATTAATTTGATAGACAATATTCCAGAAGGAGGAGGTGGTGCTGATATTCCAAACGTATCTGTAAGATATTGGAATGAAGCATACAATAAGGCACACACACATGATAACAAAAGCGTATTAGATTCAATTTCTAATCAAGATTTGACCAATTGGAAAGATACTGCATTAGATGTCAGCACGTGGTTCTATTTTGACGTTGATACGAGCACATTGCATACAAAATTTAATTTTGTGGGTGATTAGGAAGTGGCTGCATATGGAAATGGTTCATTAGGAAATATAGATACATACAACACAAGTTTTATCGATTCAAGCTATGCATATTTGCTTAATTAGATTGAAAATATAAGTGGTGGTTCTGGTGGTGGTGCTGAAATTCCAAATGTATCTGTAAGATATTGGAATGAAGCATACAATAAGGCACATACACATAATAATAAAGATGTGATAGACTCAATTTCTAACACTGATTTATCCCATTGGAATGAAGCATACAATAAGGCACATAACCATAACAATAAAGCCATATTAGATGGAATTTCTGATTCTAGTATTTCAGTATGGAATGAGGCATATATTGACCTTAATGATTGGTTCTATTTAGATGCTGATACTAGTACTGTGTATACAAAATATAATTTTGTTAGTAAAAAGGAAGTGGCTGCCTATGGTAACGGTTCGTCAGGAATGATTGACACGTACAACACAAGTTGGATAGACAACAGCTATGGATATTTGCTTAATTAGATAAAAAATGTAAGTGTTGATATAGATTTAAGTGATTATGTTAAAAATTCTAGTTTGTCTGCTAATTATCCAAAGAATTCAAGTGTGGCTAATAACTATGTAAAAAATTCAAGTTTGGCTAATAACTATGTAAAAAATTCAAGTTTAAGTTCTAATTATCCAAATAATGCTAGTGTAAATAATAATTACGTTAAAATTACCTCATTTAATATATTAAATACAAATGTTGATAATATAAGTACTAGATTGAATAATGTGTCTATAAATTTGAATGATATATCAACTAAATTAAATGATTGGTTCTATTTAGATGCTGATACTAGTACTGTCTATACAAAATATAATTTTGTTAGTAAAAAGGAAGTGGCTGCATATGGAGACGGTTCATTAGGCAGTATTGACACGTACAACACAAGTTGGATAGACAACAGTTATGGATATTTACTTAATGCAATAAACAATATTGATGTAGATGTAGATTTGTCAGAATATGTTAAAAATTCAAGCTTATCTGCAAACTATCCAAAGAATTCAAGTATATTTAATAACTATGTTAAAAATTCAAGCTTATCTGCAAACTATCCAAAGAATTCAAGTATATCTAATAACTATGTAAAAAATTCAAGTTTAAGTTCTAATTATCCAAATAATGCTAGTGTAAATGATAATTATGTTAAAAATGCTTCATATAATTCATTAAATACAACAGTTGATGATATAAGTACTAGATTAAAAACAACAAATTCAAGTCTAAATAGATTTGAAGATTGGTTCTATGATGACAGCAATGGTTTTGTACATAGTCGTTATACATTTATTGGTGATTATGAAGTTACTGCACATGGAATTGGAGAAAGTGCTCAAGTAGATACATATGACACGAGTTGGATAGACAACAGCTATGGATATTTGCTTAATGCAATAGGCAATATTGATGTAGATGTAGATTTGTCAGAATATGTTAAAAATTCTAGTTTGTCTGCAAACTATCCAAAGAATTCAAGTGTGGCTAATAACTATGTTAAAAATTCAAGTGTATCTAATAACTATGTTAAAAATTCTAGTTTGGCCAATAATTATCCAAATAATGCAAGTGTAAACAACAATTACGTTAAAAAATCTGCATTTGATTCTTCATACAATGAATTGAATACATTAGTCGATAATGTATCTACAAGATTATACAATGTTTCTACGGGGTTGAATAATGTATCAACAAAATTAGCACCTCTAACAGATTGGTTCTATAAAGATTCATCTGGAAGAGTCCATTCAAGATACTCATTTGTTGGTGATGAAGAAGTTGCGGCATTTGGTGCAGGAGAATCTGGAGGTGAAATCGACCTTACTAATTATGTGAAACTACATGCTGATGGAGAATAGACAATATATAGTCCAATATATGTATATGATGAGCTTTCAGCAGATGATATTTATAGTTTTGGTGATGTACGATCAGAAGGTGATGTAACTGCTGTAAATGATATATCTGCATGGGGAAATTTGAAAATTGCCCAAAATGCATCAATAAATGGAACATTGAAAGTTGGAGGTACAACAATATCAGGAAATTTGACATTGCCTAGTGCAGTTTCTAGAATTCAGATAGGTCCTGCTACAATAGATGCTGTATATGATTCAAGCATAATATTTGGAAATACTAATTTTGCATCCATTAGAGCTAAAAAAGATCCAGAAGATAATAGAACTAAATTAGTTTTGTCATCAGGCGATATCTTATCATTTTCTGGTAGTTATGCAATTATTGATTGTGTGTTTAATCATGGTGGTGAAGATATAACAGGTGTAGGTACTATTTATTGTGATGGGGTAGACACAGGTTCAGATAGAAGGTTGAAGACAAATATTAAAGATTTAGAATTTAAAGGAAGTTTGAATCCTGTTGAATTCGACATGGTAAAGACATCTCGCCATTCAATTGGGTTTGTTGCCCAAGAGGTCGCTGAAAAATATCCATAGGTTGTACATAAGGATGAAAATGGCTATTTGTCTCTAGATTATCCAAAAATCACGGCAATTCTTTCTGCACAAATAAATTATCTTGAAGATAAAATAACATTACTTGAAAATAAATTAAAAGAAAATGGCCTAATATAATAATTTAGGCCATTTTCATTAAAGATAAATAATATAAATAATAAAAATAAAAATTATGATTAAAAAATTTATTATTTTTTTAAACAAGAAATTTCATATTGAAACTACTAAAGAAGTTATCAAAGAAAAAGAAGTAATAAAGTATATTATGCCCAATGAAGTTATTGAAGGTAATGTATATGTAGATGGCAATTTAACAATTAGAGGAAGTCTTGTAGTCAGAGGAGAGATTTCTGTATTTACAAAATCAAAATAAAAATAATTTAATACAATATATGGCACAACTACCAGATCACGGTATCACAGTATCAAAAGTTGCAGAAACATTAGGCGTCACTAGCACTGATGTAGGAAAGTTATGCATATGCAACACAACGAATAAATTTTCGAAATGGAAACCGGTACGATATAATACACAAACAGGAATTACAGCAGATCAATTAAAGTCTGTTGAGTATGGTCTATAGATTCCTAGAAGTGCAGAAAATCCTTCTGCGCAAATCATTCCATCTTCAATTTTGACTGATTGGGTGTACTTGCAACCACAAGGTGGTGCATCTAGTCCATACAGACTCGGTGATTATAGGAATTATTTGCATGAGGCCGTACCACCAGTATTTAGTACATATTCAAAATATCATGGTGAACCTAAACATGTTTAGTGGAAGACAACAGCAGAGTCTAGTAATAAAATTAGATTAAATCTTCAATTAGGTTCTGCCGAAGATGAGGGTATGTCAAATTACAATTTGAAAATGAAAGATTTTAGTTTTGGTCTAACAACAGCACAAGCTAATCATGATTGCCATTTGATGGCATATATTTATCAAGGGCATTTTGATCCTTATAATGGAGATACATTGCCTTCATCAGCAGATAAAGTGCTTATAAATCCTGTTGAAATTTCTCCTACTAGTGGTGATTATTCTAAATCAATTTATTTCTAGTTTTCAACAGCATTTATGGAAAATGGAATTTCTGGATAGGAACAATTGTATGAAAAAGATTTGACAGTGATTTTTGCCATTGGTCTAGGCCTTACACGTACAATCAGCAATGGAAATGTCCGTTATGTTCCTAATGACGGAAGTTATTCAACAAGTCAGGCAACAAAATACCCTCCATATGTCATTGGAATGCCTTATAATGATTATCAATACCCAGTAGTTTGGATTGACAAGTATGTTAAGCCTGTTGCTAATATAGAATTTGTTCTTGATGATAGTTTCTATTACAGAAATATAACTGATTCTACTGCTAAATGGAAGACTGTGAATACTAGTGGAACGTATTATGACGCTTTAGGAGGAGCATTCTGGAGGTCTACTGAAGAAACTATAAATCTTCCTGGTGGAAATGAAGCACAAGGCAGCAACAATAGAATGTATGTATCATTTATGTTAAATAATATAGGTACTGCAAGTAAAACATTTAATCTCACTGATTTGAGATATAGAGTAAAAACTATAAGTGGAACAATAGATACTAATCTTGAATTGATTAACTATAATGAGAATTTCACAACAAATTCAACAACAAGTTATACAATTGCTGCTGGAGCAAATCAACGTCTATTCTTAAGATTAAGTGGCTTCTACTGCCCTGTAGGAAGTAAAGTTTCGTGTGATTTTTATATATCTGGACAAGATGAACCTATTGGACATTTTGAATTCTATGGAACAAATTCATAAAATCAATGATAAAATATTCCCGCAGATAAATATAAAAAATAATTTGTTCGAACAAAATGAAGAGACTTAAGATTTTACAAACACAGTCGGATTTTGAGACCCAATATCCTGACGGAATCCCATCAAACGACGTTGTGCTCGTTCGTGAACACAATAAACTTTATATTGCCACAAATAACACCGATGGACAATTTACCGAATACACCGGCGGCACAATAGATTCATCCACCATCGAAGATCTCGGCCTGGTGACATTGAATGACATATCGACACTGGTATCTGTCAATGATGCATCCGTATATGCCAAGCTTGGAACTACAAACATGGGCAATATGATTATCGGCAGCAATACATCGACGGCTGGATACAGCTATACATCGAGAAGATTGTATAACGGCCATGAAAGTTTGTCACGCTTCGCGAATACTGACAACCGTACAGCTATTCTGAACAAGGTCGGAAGTGTCGAGAATGCACGTATAATTCTTGACCATAACGGACTGGAGCTTGATTATTCAGGTGATATATCGACAAACTTCACTGAACACAGGAAACATGTCGCTCTGATTGAAGACACATCCGCCAATTTCGCTCTGAAATCTGAGCTTACTGGTCTTGTTGATTCAAATGACATATCAGCATTCCTGAAACAGAATGACGTGAGTACCTATGCCATGAAATCTGATTTGGATTATATCGTATGGCAGGGGACTTAGGCCCAGTACGAATTACTTGCAACCCACACAGACTTTAAAATTTACCTTATTACGGAATGAGCGCAACTATAAATTTGACTAATGTTACAGCGGCTAAAGGATACGGCGGTGTTGATTTAGTCGCAATTTATGGACAAGGGGGTGTGAAGATTTGGGAGGATGAACCGCCACGTAACTACGCAAATGACCCGTTCACAATAGTCGCAAAGTCTGCCGGAGATATTAATATTAAGATTGGAAATTATTACGTGCAATCGGAAGAAAGCGACGGCGAAAGCGGTTCTGGCAGTGGTGACGGTGAATCACCTTCAGTGGTTGAGGTTACATATGATCTCGAGTACTCAACTGACGGCGGCACTACATGGGATATTGGTTACGTCATGTTAGGTGATGAAATGACGTTCACTGTGCAGGCCGGTGATGAGATAATGCTCAGGAATGACTCAGTGGTGGTGGCATCCGATCCTAATAACTTTGATTTACAAAAACCGATACGTATCTTGCCGTCAACGACCGCATCATTTGAGCTGCAAGGCAATATAATGTCGCTTATATACGGCGATTACTTCTAGGGTGAAACATCACTGACCTATGATAATCATAATTTCAGGTTCGCAGAAATATTCCGCAACTGCACGACACTGACAAGCGCAGAGAACCTGGTGATGCCTGCGACAACACTGACAAGCACTTGTTATAATGTTATGTTCAGCGGTTGCACTGCTTTGACAAAGGCACCGGTATTGCCTGCGACAACACTCACATATGGTTGTTACAGCGGGATGTTCAATGGATGCACTTCACTGACCCACATCACAATGCTCGCGACTGACATTTCTGCACAGTAGTGCCTGAATAACTGGCTTCAAAATGTTGCAGCAACTGGGATTTTCGTTAAGGCTGCATCAATGAATTCTCTGCCGACAGGTGCAAGCGGTATTCCAAGTGGATGGACTGTACAGGATGCAACATAAAAACCATTTCTTCTTTTCTGATTTTTATATATACTACTTTTTATTTGGGGGCGCGGGATACAATTCCGCGCCTGTTTCTTTCCGCTTTCAGATAAATATTAAAATTAAATTTAATTTATGAAAAAGATAAGGATCGGCAAGACGATTGATCTGCGCTGGGTGATATTCGTCAACGGAATTGAGCAGAATATCGAGGATTTCGATTTAAGCCTTGTACTGATAGACGCATACGGCAGACAGCGTGATATCGAAGATTACTCTATAAACAACGAAAATGTACTGGAATTTACACTTAACGGAAAAGATTTCAATTCGTTAGGCAAATATATAATATCACTTTATGTAAATAAGGGCAAAGACAATCAGAGTGTGCTTGACTACAGGTACGCGTTTGAGCTCGTCAAATATACGGACCAGGAAGAAGATGAGATTGACGGTGACCTTGACATTAACGAGACTGTCGAATTGTCAGGAAACCTTGAATCATTTACACAGGGTGAGGTCTTAGGAGATTACGTGACCCACGATGAAATGAATAACATATTGGATGGATACGTCAGCAGCAACGAGATTTCCACTTTCCTGAAGCCTGAGGATGTGTCGGATTTTTTAAGGGAGGCAGACTTGTCACTGGATAATTACGTGAAGAATAGTTCTCTTTCAGCAAATTACGCAAAGAAATCTGAAATACAGGATTTTGTTTTAAATTCTTCACTCACAGCAAATTATGTGAAGAAAAATGAAATAAGCACATTCATCACCATGGATGATGTGAATTCACAGGGCTTTTTGAAGGCACCTGATGTTAGTCGTTTTTTGACTGAAAACGATTGCAGCATCTATCTCACGGCAAATAATGTGTCAAATTTTCTTACAGAAGCTGACCTCACATTGGATGAATATTGCAAGAATTCATCTATTTCTTAGAATTACGCAAAGAAATCTGAAATCCAGGACTTTGTTTCTAATGCATCAGTATCTCAGAATTACGTAAAGAAATCTGAAATCCAGGATTTTGTCTCTAATACATCAATAAATCAGAACTATGTAAAGAAATGTAAATTGTAACTGAAAAGTGTACCACCCCTAATAATCGAAAAGTGTACCACTAACCATAGAGAAAATATGAATCAGCATGTGGATTTTTTCTGCTT